>Ga0310121_10002346_pt1 | contig 18071 bp, 14 predicted proteins | sample CB27_Tmax_986_MG_FD_203504 | JGI IMG/M metagenome (GOLD analysis project Ga0310121, IMG submission 203504) | Marine microbial communities from Western Arctic Ocean, Canada - CB27_Tmax_986 | ecosystem: Environmental > Aquatic > Marine > Oceanic | place: Canada: Western Arctic Ocean | collected...
GCCGGACTTCAAGGGCCCGCCGGAGCTTCCCGAGGCCTGGTCGACGGTCGAGGTACTGACGCCCGACCTGAGTACGGTCGTCTTCCGCCTGGAGGAGGCGAGCGCGCCCTTCCTCGCCCGTTTCGCCACGATCGGGATTCTCCCCGAGCACCTGCTCCATAGCCTCGATGCGGCGCGGCTCTTCGACTCGCCCTTCAACGCGGCGCCGGTCGGAGCCGGGCCCTACCGGATGGCGTCGGTCACCTCGAACGAGGCGACGCTCCGGGCTTACGAGCGCTATCACTTCGGCCGCCCCGAGATCGATATCATCGCCGTCCGCTTCTTCCCCGATTTCCCCACTGCCCAGCGCGAACTCGAGGCGGGAAGGATCGACGGCCTCCTCTTCCGCGAATCGCTCAGTCAGGCGCAGCTCGATTCGCTGGACCAGGTGGACGACCTCACGCGCGATCACCTCCAGCGAGCCGCGTACTTCGTGCTCTACCTGAACAACGATCAGGCGGCCTTCTTCCGGGACGCGCGCGTGCGAACCGCGATCTCGCTTGCCCTCGATCGCGAGCGGCTAGCGGCGGCCGCGCTCTCCAGCATGGCAACGCCCTCGTCGTCGGCGGTCACGCCCGGCACCTGGGCGTATGCGCCCGAATACGATCGCCTCGAGATCGATACCGAGACAGCCTTGGCGTTGCTCACGGAGGCGGGCTGGCATCGCAGCCCAACCTCAGGTGTGCTCATCCGCGAGGGCGCGGAGTTCCGGCTGACCATCCGCACGGACAACGATCCGACGCGGGTGGCGCTGGCGGGCGAGATCGCGCGCCAGTTGGAGCCGCTCGGCATTCGTGCGACCGTCGCGAGCACGAGCTTTGCAGTGCTGCGGCGGGACTTCCTCCAGGAGCGGACCTACGACGCCGCCGTCGCCGGATGGGACCAGGGCCCCGACCCGGACCCCTACTTCGGCTGGCACAGCTCGCAGACCGGTCTCGCCGGCGGCAATATCGCGAACTACGCCGATGTCGTCTCCGATACGCTCATCGCGCGCGGCCGCACGGAGCTGGATCTCGCGATTCGCAGGGACGCCTACGAGCAGTTCCAGGAGATCTGGCAGATGGACGTTCCCAGCGTCATCCTCGCCTATCCGCGCTACTTGTACCTGCGCAGCGATTCGCTCGAGGCGACCGCACCGGGCGTGCTCTTCACGCCCGCCGACCGCTTCCTGGATGTGCACGAGTGGCGTATCGGATGACCGCCACGCCGCCCATTTTCCTGCTCACGGACTTCGGCTTGCGCGATAGCTACGCCGGCCAGGTGAAGGCGGTACTCGCCCATCGAGCGCCTGATTCGACCGTGATCGATATCTCCCACGAGGTGTCGCCGTTTGCCATCGATGAAGGTGCCTGGCTGCTGGAGACCGTTCTCCCCTTCGTTCCGCCCGGAGCAATCTTCGTGGCCGTCGTCGATCCGGGGGTCGGCGGTGAGCGTTTGCCGATCGCGATCCGGGTGCCGGCTACCGGCGCTGGCGCGCGTTCCTTCCTGGGGCCGGACAACGGCCTGCTCTCGGCCGTCGCACCGCGTTGCGCCCGGCCCTCGGAAACGCGTGTCGCGGCCCTGCCGGATGGGATCGACGTGCGTCTCATCGAGAGTAAGGAGGCGCGTCACGCGGTTGTGAGCGACACTTTCCACGGCCGCGACATCTTCGCTCCAGCGGCCGCCGCCCTGGCTCGCGGCGACAGCCACGAATCGCTGGGCCGGCCACTCCCCGAACTAACGCTGCTGCCGCCTTTCGAGGGTCGCCCTGGCGCTGATGGCTGCCTCCTCGGAGCGGTGATCCACGTCGATCGCTACGGGAATCTGGTGACCACCGTTCGCGCCGAGCAGCTCCCCGGCGCGTCTCGGGAGCAATGGCAGGGCGCTTACACGCTTGAGCTGCGGGGGCAGGTCGTCGAGCTCGCGGTGCGTACCTTCAACGATGCGCCCATGGGGTCGCTCGCCTGGCACATCGACTCGAGCGGCTTCCTCGCGATCGCCGTACGCGAGGGGAGTGCGGTCGAGCGTCTTGGCGCCGTCCGGGGGGACGCTGTGCTCGTTCGGCCCCGATGAAACCAGCGGACGTGCGCACGATCTTCATGGGCTCACCGGCGTTCGCCGTGCCCTCGCTGCGGGCGCTCGCCGAGGCGGGGTACGACCTGCGCTTGGTCGTGGCCCAGCCGGACCGGCGCGCCGGCCGCGGGAGCCGGGTTCGCGCCCCGGCCGCGAAGACTGAAGCGGAGGGCCGCGGCATCACCGTCTACCAACCGGAATCCGTCAAGGTTCCCGAAGCCGTGGCCGCGCTGGCGGCCGCGAAGCCCGATCTGATTGTCGTTGCGGCCTACGGCCGCATCCTCCCCTGCACGGTTCTCGATCTTCCGCCGCGGGGCACCGTCAATGTCCACCCATCGCTCCTCCCCCGCTGGCGCGGCCCCTCGCCGGTCGCCGCCGCGATTCTCAGCGGCGATGAGGAGACGGGCGTCTCGATCATCGAGCTCGTGCCCAAGATGGATGCCGGGCCCGTGATCACGTCCCGGCGGTCGCGAGTCCTGCTTACGGAAACCACGCGGACCCTCGAGGCCCGCCTCGCGAAGGAGGGCGCGGCCCTCCTCGTCGAGGCGCTCCCCGGCTGGCTTGCCGGCGAAACCGTCGCGACTCCTCAAGATGAGTCACGCGTGACTACCTGCGCGCTGCTCACCAAGGCGGACGGCCACCTCGAGGCGGCGATGACCGCCGCCGAAGCGGGGCGTGCCGTGCGTGCCTACGATCCCTGGCCCGGCGCCTACGTCACCTACGCGAATGAGCGGCTGGCGATCTGGCGCGCGCACGCGCAAGCGGCCACAAACGAGCTGGAGGCAGGTGAGATCTCGCTCACCGACGGGCGACCGGCTGTCGCCTTTCGTGAGGGTCTGCTGGTGCTCGAGGAGGTCCAGCGGAGCGGCTCCAAGCGGGTCAGCGGTGAGGCGTTCGTGAATGGTGAGCATGGCCGCCTCGCGACGCAGGTGGTCCTCGCGTGACCAGCCTGCTGCGCCTCAGACCCGCCGAGCTCGACGAGGCTCTCGCCGGGCTCGGTGTGCCTCGCTATCGCGGCGAGCAGATCGCGCGCGCCGTCTACGAGGGTCGTGCGGCTTCGCTGGATGACCTTGGGCAACTCCCGGCCGGCCTTCGTGCGCGGCTGCGGGGCGTGGGCTTGGAGCTCGCCGCTCCGGAGGTCCTGAGCGAGCTCGTGAGCGACGATGGGGAGACCACGAAGGTGCTCCTCCGACTCGGCGACGGCACTGCCGTCGAGGCCGTGCTCATGCAGTACTCCCAGACGGGTCGCCACCCGCGCTCGACCGTCTGCGTCTCGACGCAGGCGGGCTGCGCCATGGGCTGCGTCTTCTGCGCGACCGGCCAGATGGGCTTCGAACGGAACCTCGCGGCCGAGGATGTCGTCGCCCAGGTATTGCACTTTCAGCGCCTTCTGCGATCGCGGGGCGAGCATGTGACGAACGTCGTCTTCATGGGCATGGGCGAGCCGCTGGCCAACTACGCGGAGACGCTGCTTGCGGTTCGCCAGCTCAGCGATCCACGCGCCTTCGGCCTGGCTCAGCGCGCGATCACGATCTCGACGGTCGGCATTCCGCGCGCGATCGACCAGCTCGCTTCCGAGGACCTCCAGGTCGGCCTCGCGATCTCGCTGCACGCACCGGACGACGCGCTACGCCGGCGCCTCGTCCCGACGGCGTCAGCGAACTCGGTCCGCGAACTGCTCGACGCCGCGCGCCGCTATTTCAGCGCGACCGGCCGGCGCGTCTCGATCGAGTACGCCCTCATCGGCGGCGTCAACGACACGCGCGCACACGCCCAAGCTCTCGCGTCTCTCCTCGGTGGCGCCGGTATGCACGTGAATCTCATCCCCCTCAACCCCACCGCCGGCGCTTTCACCGCGCCCTCGCGCCGCCAGGTGCGCGAGTTTCGGCGCATCCTCACGGAAGGGGGAGTCAACGTGACGGTGCGGATCGAGAAGGGTGCGGAGATTGCGGCCGCTTGCGGCCAACTCCGCACCGATGCGCTCGGCGCTACGAGCGCGCCCGCTGCGCCAGCCCCCGCGTCAAGCTGAGGACGAAGCTGCCGACGGCCAGGCCAAGGCCGGCGGCGAACGCCGTGCGCAGATCGAGCCAGGTGTGGACGTCGCCGCGGACGACCGGCGCGGCGAGGATGCCGACCCGGGCCCGGTCGCAGGCGACAGAGCCGGCGATCACGCCGCCGACGTTGCTCTCTCGGACGGTGGCGCGCTGTGCCCGCAGCACACCGATCGCGACCCGATCCGCCCGTGCCGTCGTGGCTTCGAGGAGGAGTACCGCCGCTTGCTCAATGGAGGCTTGCTCCGTGCGCACCTCGCGGACGCCCGCGTGCCGGATCTCTTCGCGATGCGGGGCGTCGCCGGTGCTTTCCTCGTCCGCGCCCACCCCTGCCCCGCGCGTCCCCCCGTTCAAGCCAGCCACATCGCCTACCTCTCCGAAACCTTAACGCTAGACCCGGACCCGAGAAGGGGCAATGCTCCCTCGCGTGCGCACTTCGGACTTCGACTACGACCTCCCGGCCGAGCTGGTTGCGCAGGTGCCTGCGGAGCCACGCGATGCGGCCCGCCTCCTGCTGGTCGCGGGCGAGCCGGGGCTACTGAGCCACCACTACGTGCGCGATCTCCCTGGTCTCCTCCGTCGAGGTGACCTCTTGGTGCTGAACGACACGCGCGTCATGGCCGCTCGCCTGATTGGCGAGCGCGTGGATACGGGCGGGCGCGTCGAGCTGCTGCTGCTGCGTGAACAGGACGATTGCGTCTGGTCGGCGCTGATGCGGCCCGCCCGCGCGGCTGCAGCCGGGCGCGGCCTCCGCTTTCTTGCGAATGACGGCGAGCTTCGCGCGTCCGTGGTGCGCCGCCTGGGAGAGGCGGTCGTCGTTCGGTTCGACCGGCCGATCGATCCGTCGACGGTCGGGACGCTGCCTCTGCCTCCGTATATCCGTGACTTCGGGGGCGACCCGGACCGCTACCAGACCGTGTTTGCGCGGGACGCACGTAGCGCGGCCGCGCCCACCGCCGGCCTGCACTTCACGCCCGCGCTCTTCTCGCGGCTCAGCGAGGCCGGGATCGAGCAGGCCTTCCTCACGCTCGAAGTGGGGCCGGCCACCTTCCGTCCGGTCCGCAGCGAGGACCCCGCGGAGCACGAGCTCGATCCGGAGCGCTACCGTCTCCCCGCCGCCACCGCTCAGGCGATCCACGCCGCGCGCGCCGATGGCCGCCGCGTGGTGGCGGTGGGGACGACCGTCGTGCGCGCACTCGAACACGCCTTCGGCGGCTCGAGCGGTGACAAAGCCGAGGGCGCAACCGACCTCTTCATCCGCCCGGGCTACGAGTTCGGGGTCGTGGACGCGCTGCTCACGAACTTCCACCTCCCGCGTTCGACGTTACTCATGCTCGTGTCCGCGTTCGCTGGTCAGGAGGTGATGCGCGCCGCCTACGCGGAAGCGGTCCGGGAGCGCTATCGGTTCTACAGCTTCGGCGACGCGATGCTGCTCGTTCCCTGATCGTCCTCGGCCAGCGCCCAGTGGCGTCCCCGCGCGGAGACGAGCCCATCGCGCGCCAGCGCGGTGAGGTACGCGCTGCAGCCGGGGCGATGCTCAGGTGGCAGGCGCCGCGCGATCTCGTCGCTGTGGAGCGCCACGCCCTCGGCCAGCATCGCCACGATCCGGCCGCGTGCGAAGCGAGCGGTCGTCTCGAACGCGGGAGCCGCTTGAGCGGGGCCGTCGCCGGCGGTGACCCTGCTCGGCTTGCCGGCCGCGAGCCAGCGGCAGCTCCCTGCGAGGGGGCAGTGCTCGCAGTCGGGGCGCCGCGCCTTGCAGCGCGTCGCCCCCAGATCCATCAGCGCGAGCTGATGGTCGCGCGCGCCGCGGGTGGGAAGCCACGCGATCGCCGCCTTCCGCAGGGCGTGGCCCGGCGGCGAGGTCGCGCGCTCGTCGCCGAGGAGCGCCCGCGTGACGACGCGACCGACGTTCGTATCCAGGGTGGGTGTGCGCCGGCCCCCCGCAAAGCAGGCGACGGCCGCGGCCGTGTAGGGCCCCACCCCGGGGAGCGTACGTAGCCTCGGTTCGTGCGTGGGGACGCCGCCGAAGCGTGCGCAGGCCTCGCGCGCCGCGCGCTGGAGGTTCACGGCGCGGCGGTTGTACCCCAACCCCGACCATTCGCGGATGACGGCGGCCGTAGGCGCCAGCGCAAGGCTCTCGGCGTCCGGCCAACGTTTCAGCCAGGCTTCGTAGCGAGGCAGAACGCGGTCGACCTGGGTCTGTTGCAGCATCACTTCGGAGACCAGCACCGCGTAAGGGTCGCGTGTACGCCGCCAGGGCAGCTCGTGGCGACCGTGTTCGCGGTACCAGCGTTGTAGCGCCCGCCGCAGGAGCCCGAGCTCCTTCGGTGCGATGGGGCCGGCGCTGCTACTCGTCGTCCTCGCGCTCATCGTCCTCGTCATCGCGGTCGTCGCCATCGTCGCCATGGGCGCTGGTGGGCACGATTGCGAGATCGCCCCGCCGGCTCTTGCGCCGGCTCTTTGGGGGGACCGCTTCGAGCGCCTCGATCAGGCCTGTGAGGGCGGTACTCGCCGTCCCTCCCGGCACCACCACCCCTGCCGCGCCGCTCTCGCGTAGCGCCTCCAGATCGGCGGTCGTTGCCGCCGGCGTCACCGCAACGAGCAGCGGCGCTCCGCAGAGCGTGGCCACGCGCGTGAGCGAGATGCGGCGCGCGAGCGTCAGGCCCTCAGCGCTTTCGCGCACGAGTACGGCGTCGAGCTCCAGCGGTGCGAATGCGCGCAGATCGGTCTCGTCCGCCCCCTCCGTGGCGGCGAGCACGAGCCCGAGGTCTTCGTCGTCGGCTACTCCCGCGGCCGTGACCTCGGGATCGGCGATGAGGAAGTCGATGCCGGCCTCTTTGAGGGTCTCGACCTCGCCCGCGGCGAAGGACGAGACCTCGGTGCCGATGAGGCCGTTCAGCGCCTTCGCCGCATCCGCGGCGGCGGCGGCATCCGCGGCCGCGACGGTGACGAAATCGACGCCCGCTGCGAGGGCGTCAGCGGCCTCGCTGGCGGAGGTCGCCAGCACGCCCAGGAGCAGCGCCCGCTCTTTGCTGCGCACGGCGGCGCCGAATCCCATCGCTCTGCCTGCTTCGCCCCGCCGCTTGCGTTGGAGCGCCTCGCCCAGCTTGCTCATGCAGTCCCTCCCGTGTTCGCCGTGCCCGGCGCCCCCACCACATTGCCGCCCCGGATAACGCCCACGATGGACTCTGGCCGTTGCAGGCAGCTGATATCGGCGAGGGGATCCTCAGCCAGAATTACGATATCCGCCGCTTGGCCCACGCGCAGCCTCCCGACCTCGTCCCCGAGGCCGAGGAGCTCGGCCGCCCAGGCTGTCGCAGCCAGAAGAGCGGCCGCGGATGAGAGCCCGTGGGCGGCCATACGCACGATCTCCTGGGCGTTCTCACCGGGCCGGTTCAGGGGCGTGCCCTGGTCGGTGCCCATCGCCAAGCGCACCCCCGCACGCACCGCCGCCTCGTAGCTCGCGATGTGATCTTCCAAGACCGCTTGACCCTTCTCGACGGCGTACTGAGGGATCCCGGCATCGCCACCCTGCGCGATGTGGTCGGGCGCGGTCAGTGTTGGCACCAGGTAGGTGCCCGCCTCGAGCATCATCGCGATCGCCTCCTCGTCGAGCCAGACGCCGTGCTCGATGGACGTGACGCCGGCTGCGACGGCGTTCTTGATTCCTTCGGTCGACTGTGCGTGCGCTGCGACGGTGCGGAAGGCCTTCGTCGCCTCCTCGACCCCCGCCTGCAGCTCCGCTCGCGTGAAGGCGGGCGAGCGGGGGTCCACGCCGGGGGTGAGCACGCCGCCACTCGCGAAGAGCTTGATCGCGGTCGCGCCCGCACGCAGCTCTTCGCGCACGGTCCTGCGCACGGCGTCTGGGCCGTCCGCCTCGCGCGCGATGAAGCCGTGGCCGTGCCCGCCCGACATGGTGATGCCCATCCCCGCCGCGAGGATCCGGGGCCCCGCGAGCTCGCCCGCGGCGATGGCCGCCGCAAGGTCGATATTGAGCCGGTCCGCGGCGCCCAGGTCCCGAACGGTCGTGATGCCGCGTGTGAGCGTCGTGCGCGCGTGCTCCGCCGCGCGCCAGGCGCGCCGCGGCAGCGGGGGGCGCTGGCCCGGCGAGAGCTCGGCGGGATCGCCCGCGGACGTGATGTGCACGTGACAGTCGATGAGCCCGGGAATGAGGTAGCAGCCCTCACAATCGAGCGTCCGGCCGCCCGGTGGTGCCTCGGCCTCCCCGAGTGCGGCGATACGCCCGCCGGCGCAGAGCAGATCGCCCTGAACGAAGCTGCGCGCATCGCTCTCGAAGAAGGCTCCTCCGCGGAGGAGCAGGGGCTGGGTTTCAGTGGCCATCGTTCTCCCGCGGCCCGCTTCCGCGAACGGCGAGCCGCAACTAGCCGGTGAGCGCCAACGGTCCCGCCGCATAGTACTCGGCGGCCAGCACGCGGAAGTAGCCGCCGTCGTCGTCCGCACTCGTGGCAATCGCCGTGTTCCCGTTGATCGGCTCGGGGTTGGTCACGCCGTCGCCCGCGTAGTCGGCCGGGGATGTCTGCAGAATCGCTCCGCGTCCGAAGAGAAGCGCGATCACCCCGGCGTCCGCGTACGCCGCGAGATGCTTCTGGGACTCCTCGCCGAGCAGCCATTCGACGCGGTTGTCCTGATAGTGCCCGTCGCTGTTGTCGAGGGTGCGGTAGACGGTGTTTCCGAGGGGGATCTGCCAGAGTACGGCCCGCAGGCCGGTCAGAGCGACGAACCGGGTGAGCAGCGTGACCTGCCGTTCGAAGTCGCCGGCGTCCCACCACGATGGGCCGCCGACCTTGCCGTCCTTGAAGGCGGCATCGCGATCGGCGTATTCGGCGAAGGTCAGATCGAACCGCGCCTCGAGCGAGTCGTAGAAGGCGGCAGAGCGGGCCGCCACGCGGATCACTTCCGCGAGCGGGGGGTCGCTGTAGACGATGTCCTGATTGGTGGCCCAGCTGCTGAGGTGATACCCGAGAAGGACGTTCGGCGCGTTCTCGTCACGCAGCCGCACGACTGCCTGGGCGAAGCCCGCAAAGGTGTCGGGCAGGTCCGCGAGGCCGGGGAGGCCGGTCGCGGCGACGGCCGTGGGAAGCGCGGCGCCGTCGTCCCCCGGCGAGAGCTGCTGCGCATAGCCCCAGAGGTCGGGTTCGACGTGCAGGACGATGGTCGTGTCAGGGTATTCGCCCGCCTGCTGGAAAAACGCGGCAAGGTCTTCGTAGTAGGCGCGCAGCAAGGCGGCGTCCTGGAGCCCGGCTTGCAGGCGGTCGCGCTCGCCCCAGCCCTCGGTGGCAGGCGTCGATTGCAGGAGCATGTAGTAGCTGAAGACGGGTCGAGCGCCCGCGTCCGCGCTCTCCTCGATGTAGCGTGCGACGTAGCGGCCGTCCTCGTGCCAGCTCTGCCAGCCGCTGTCGCCAGCGCCCCCTGCGAGGTACTGGTAGAGGAAGCCGAAGGGCGCGATCTCGTTGCTGCGGGCGGCGTGGCCGTCGGGGCTGGCGATTCCCAGCTCGAGCGTGCGGGGCAGACCAGCGGGGATCGGTGGCAGATCGGCCGTGCCTTCCGCCGGCGCACCGCCGTCGCTCCGCGACCAGGCCAGGAGCAGGCCCGCCGCGATGAGGGCGAAGACGGCGAGCGCGACCCAGCGCGAGGTGCGGCCGATCGATCGTTGGCTCGGGGGGGGTGGGATCCATTGGCGGCGATGCTCAGCCCGGGGAGTGAACCTTGGGTGGACCGGCGGTCCGGGCCCCGTCGCCAAGGGGTCGAGACCGATCGGCCTATGTGATAACTTTACCGGCCCGCGGGATGTGGAGTGCCCGAGATTGGTGGGCGCCGCGAACCGCGCTGGTACGCAATCGGCATGCATCGCTCTGTCCCCCACCCGCTCGACATTGGCCGCGAAGTCGCATTCGGCCTCCTCGGCGCGCTCGCCTACTTCGGGGTGCGTGGCATCACCGAGGGCAACGTTGCGGTCGCGCACGAAAACGCCAAGGAAGTCGTCGCCTTCGAAAAGGCGTTCGGGATGTATTGGGAGCTCCAGCTCCAGGAGCTGGTGATCGACAGCGGCTGGATCGTGACCTTCATGAACTGGGTCTACATCTACGGCCATTGGCCGGTGATCGGCGCCGTCGCGGCCTGGTTGCTCCTGCGCGATCCCGACGCCTACCGGCTCTACCGCAACGCATTCCTCATCTCCGGCGCGATCGGCTTGGTCGTGTTCGCGACCTATCCGCTCGCCCCGCCCCGGCTCGCCGACCTCGAGATCATCGATACGGTCAGCGAGCAGTCGCGCTCGTTCCAGTACCTTCAGCCGCCCACGTTCGTGAACCAGTACGCGGCCATGCCGAGCCTCCATGTCGGCTGGAATATCCTGATCGGCATCGCCCTCGTGAAGTCCGCGGCGTCCTACCTGCCCTTGAAGGTGTTCGGCTGGGTGATGCCGACGCTCATGGCGATCTCCGTCGTGCTCACGGCGAACCACTACCTCATCGATGGCGTCGTCGGTGCGCTGGTCGCGCTCTTCGGGCTCTGGCTCGCCCATCGCTTCGTCGACTGGCGCAAGGATCCGCCTCGCTGGTGGCCAGCGCCCGGCTCCGGCCGGGAACGAACTGGTGCGAGCAGCGCGGGCCGCGCGACCGTTCGCCGGCGGGGCCTGTAGTGACGCAGGCCGAGGCCCCCGGCGACACACCGTCCACGAACGGAGGCGGTCCCGCGCCGCGCCCCCCGGTTCCTGCCCCGGCCCGCAGCGTCCTCGAACGCATGCGGACCAAGGCGAACCGTGGTCTGCGCATCGCCCGCATGTTGGGCCGGGGGGCGATCGCCACAGACCACCCCATGCTCGTGACGCTGGTCGTCACGCGGCGCTGCAACCTCGACTGCGCCTACTGCAACGAGTACGACCTGGTCTCCGACCCGGTACCGCTGGCCGACCTCGAGCGGCGCGTCGATCGCATCGCCCGCCTGGGCACGAGCATCGTCACCCTTAGCGGCGGCGAGCCCCTCCTCCACCCCCAGCTCGAGGAGGTGGTCGCGCGCATCCGGCGCCGGGGCATGATCGCGACCCTCATCACGAACGGCTATCTCCTCAGCGACGAGCGCATTGCGAAGCTGAACGCGGCCGGCCTCGACTACCTCCAGATTTCGATCGACAACCTCACCCCGGACGACGTTTCCAAGAAGAGCCTCAAGGTGCTCGATGTGAAGCTACGCTCGCTCGCGCGGCTCGCTGCCTTCACGGTGAACGTTAACCTCGTGGTCGGCGCGGGTGTGCGCAATCCCGAGGATGCGCTCCTGGTTGCGGGGCGCGCGCGCGAGCTCGGCTTCGCGCCGACGATCGGCGTCATTCATGACTCAGACGGCCAGCTGCAGCCGCTCGACGATCGCGAGCGCGCGGTCTACCGCGAGATCCGCGGTCACAGCGGCCTCGGCTTCGGGATCATCGATCGCTTCGAAGAGAACCTGGCGAAGGGCAAGCCCACGAACTGGCGTTGCCGCGCCGGCGCGCGCTACCTCTACGTCGACGAGGACGGCTTGGTGCACTGGTGCTCGCAGCAGCGGGGCACGCCCGGGACACCCCTCCTGAGCTACGGCCGCGCGGACATGCGCCGTGAGTACCGCACCGAAAAACCGTGCGCCCCGTTCTGCACCATCCAGTGCGTGCACCGCTCGTCCATCATGGACAACTGGCGGGGGCGCCAGACTCCGGCACCTCGAGCCTAGCGCCGCTGCTCGTGATGGCTAGGACGAGCCGCCTGCAGCCGCCTCGCCTTCAGCTGGCGTGCGCGCGGCTGGCGTGCGCACGGCGCTCGGTCCCTCGATCTGGAGGCGCGGCAGCCAAGAGAGCCAGCTCGGGAAGTACCAGTTCGCAGTTCCGAGGAGCTGCATCGAGGCCGGGACGAGCACGGACCGGATGATCGTCGCGTCGATCAGGACGGCGACGCCGAGCCCGAACCCCATCTGCTCGAACATCACGAGATCGCCGCTGGCAAAGCCGCCGAAAACGGCGACCATGATCAGCGCCGCGCCGGTGATCAGGCGGGCCGTGGAACGGAGGCCGAAAGCGACGGACTCGGTGTTGTCGCCGGTCTCATCGAAGCGCTCACGAATACGGCTGAGGAGAAAGACGTGGTAGTCCATCGAGAGGCCGAAGAGCACGGAGAACAGGAAGACCGGGATCCAGGCCTCGATCACGTCCGACTGCGTGAAGCCGAAGATCTCGTTCCCGATCCCCTCCTGGAAGACCAACACCAGGAGCCCGTACGCGGCACCGACAGAAAGCAGGTTCATCACGATCGCCTTGAGCGGCACCACGATCGAGCGGAATACGACCAACAGGAGAAGGAAGCTCAAGCCAAGAACGAAGGGGAATACGACGAAGATGGCGTCCCGGCCGATGGTCTCGAAGTCGAGGGTCTCAGCGGCCGCCCCGCCAACGAGAGCCCGCGCAGGCACGTCGTCGAACGCTGCCGGAATGTAGTCGTCGCGCAGCCGTTTGATCGCATCGAGCGCAGTCGAACTTGTGGCGCTGCCGCCTGCGATCGCGGTCGTTAGCCGCGCCAGGTCGCCCGTCGTGTTTACCGTCTCGGCGAGAGGACCGAAGGAACCGTCGGCAGCCATCGCGGTCGCGAGCTGATCGATCGCGCCACGAACAGCCGGGTCCGCGATGTCGCCGTCGACGACTATGATCGTTGGCTCGATGAGCCCGGCGGAGAAGTCCTCTTGGAGGACTTCGAAGCCGGCGCGCGATTCGAAGCTTTCGGGGAGGACATCGACGCCGTTCGAGCCGAAATTGAGCGCGAACGCCGGGATCGAAAGCGCGACGAGCAGGCCCCCGGCGAGCAGCACGCTCACGACTGGGGCGCGCATGACCGCTCGGGTGACCGCGTCCCAGAACCCGCCCTCGGCTTCCCTCGCCGCACCCGTTTCCTTGCCGCCGATGAACGGCAGCCCAAGGCGGTTCACGCCGTCTCCGAGAATCGAGAGCGCGGCAGGGAGCAACGTGAGCGAAGCAAGAACGGCGACGATAACCACGAGGATCGCGCCCGTGCCGAGGGAGATGAAGGTCGTCTCGGGGACGAGCAGCATGCCCAGCAGGGCGAGCACGACGGTGATTCCGATGAAGAGCACGGCCCGCCCGGCGGTGCCCCCAGCGAGGGCGATCGCGTCGGACTTGGCCGCGCCCGCCCCTCGTTCCTCGCGGTAGCGCGCGAGCATGAAGAGCGAGTAGTCGATGCCGACGGCCAGGCCGATCATGAAGATCATGTTCGTGATGAAGATCGAGAGATCGAAGACCAGCCCCAGCAGCGCGGCCATCCCCAACGCGATCATGATCGAGATGAGCGCGAGGATGAGCGGCAGCGCCGCCGCCACCACGGCGCCGAAGACGATCAGCAACACGATGACGGCGATGGGCAGCCCGAACATGAACTCGCCGCGGAAGAGGTCGCGTTCGGCCGCCTCCTCGAACTCGAGCTCGAGCGTGGCCGTGCCGGTGATGAACAGGTCGAAGCGTCCGTCTGCGCGGCCCTCTTCGAGGAGGTCGATGATGCGCTGGACCTCGTCCGCGTCGACGTTGAGCGGGAGGAGCATCGTCATCCGGTCTTCCGAAACGAGCCCTTCCTCGCCGCTGAGGTAGTAAGTCGTGCCCTGGACGAAGAATTCACTGCGGAGGCGGCTGAGCTCCAGATAGAGATCGTCGACGAAGGCACGGAAGGCGTCGTCGTCGACCGTCAGTTCGCGCCCGCGGATGATCACGATCTCTTGATCGAAAGCGGGGTTGGCGGCGCGCAAGGCGCTCGTCTCGAACTCGGAGCTCCAGAAGAGGATGGTCCTGGCGCTGGCGAAGAACGGATCGATCGCCTCGGGCCCGGGAAGCGTGAAGATGACATATGCGGTGTGGCGGTCGGCGGAAACGAGTGCATCGGCACCGCTTTCATAGAAATTCGCCGCCGAGGTGACCACCTCGGGGCCGAGTGCGGTGAGCTGCTCGGAGCCGCTTTCGACGAACCTCTGGAACGCGGGGTCGTCGACGGTGAGCCCCTCCGAGCGGATGAGCAGCACCTCCACGAGCGAAGGGTCTTGCACCTGATCGCTGCCGAAGCGCTCGCCGAGGAGCTCCCAGACCTCGTCTGATTCGATGGTGCGCGTAGCCTCGCCCTCCGTGGTGAGCGAGTCGCCGAGGAGCGTGATGATCAGGCCCACCGCGACGACGACGGTCGCGACCCAGGCGCCTACCACCCACCACGGGTGCCGCGCGCTCGCGCGAGCGAGCGTATGGGTACTGAACCGGCTCGCCATCGAGTTGCTCATGGGTGACCTCCAGGTCTCGGCTGGGGTTCGTTAATAGTGAACGAGTAGTCAGTGAACGTACTTTTAGTTATATCGCGACCCTTGTCAAGTCCGTGGCCGCGGGCGACGGTGCCCCCTCGCCAGATCTCCGGCTCGGGCCAACGCAGTTCCTGATGGCGAAGATGATCCTGGTGGGGCTCGTAGAACCTCCGTCCGCCGCGCCCCGGCGATTTTCGGATCTGGCTGGTATCGCCTAGAGCGTTCCTACCAGGCCCGCGGCTGAAGGCGGGAGCCGAGTATCCTCTCCATCGAGCGGCGAGCAGGAAGATGACGAGGTCCCGGCGATGTTGATTGGGTCCTTCACGGAACGTCCCTACCAGGACCCTAGTGCAAGTTGGTGGGGCACCACCGGCCGGCGGCTCGTTGATCTCGACGCGAGCAACGACGAGTACGACCCCGTGCTCGGCGCCGACCTCTACAACCGCTATCTGGACGAGAAGCTCTACGCCGAGGAGGTGGGCTTCGACGCGCTCGCGCTCAACGAGCACCACAGCACGCCCTTCTGCATGGGCAGCGCCTGCAACGTGGAAGCGGCGATTCTCGCCCGCACGACCAGCCGCGCGAAGATCGTGCTCATCGGAAACATCCTCCCGATCTGGGACGATCCCCTCTGGCTGGCCGAAGAGCTGGCGATGATCGATACGATCTCGCGCGGCCGGCTCGTGACGGGGTGGGTGCGTGGCACGGGCCGAGAGAGCATCGCTCACAACGCCAACCCGCCCTACAACTGGGAGCGTTTCCAGGAAGCGCATGACCTCATCGTCGCGGCCTGGACCCGCCCCGGCCCCTTTCGCTGGGAGGGCGAGCACTACGACTTCCGCTACGTGAACCCCTGGTCGCGGCCGTACCAGTCGCCGCACCCCCTGATCATGATCCCGGGCGCCGTCAGCCGCCGCACGGTGAAGTGGGCGGCGGAGCGGCGCTATCCCTATGTGATGCTCGCCACGCGCCTCGATCCGACCCGCCTCTCGTTCGAGTACTACGACGAGTGTGCCGCCGCTGCGGGCTACCAAGCGGGTCCCCAACACCGCGGCTATCTCTTCAAGGTGCACGTGGACGAGACCGAGGAGCGGGCCGAGGAGGTGGGCCGCAAGTTCCTCACGGGGCCCGGAAACATCTTTCTCGAAGGCAGCCGCGGCGACGTGCGCGGGCACCTCCAGAACCTGCCGGGACTGACGGACCGGGGCGCGCTCCTGCCGACGGGCGGCGTGCGCCAGGTCGCCGAGGCGCGCGGGCACGAGCAATCGCGGGATCGGAACTTCAAGCCCCTCGCCCTGGACTCCGCCGAGCGGTTCAAGGATGTCGACGAGACCTACCGGGACCTTGTCGAGGCGCAGTCGATCATCACCGGCACGCCGGAGACGGTGGTCCCCAAGATCCGTCACGTCCTCGAATACCTGCGGCCCGGCAGCATCTTCCTCTGGGACGGCGACGGTTCGATGTCGCACGACGACACGATGCGCAGCCTCCGGCTCATGGGCGAGGAGGTGCTGCCGGCGGTCCGTGAGATCGGCGAAGAGCTGGGGCTCGACAGCCCCTTCGAGGTCGATCCCGCGACGAACGAGCCGCGAGCTGATTAGGTGAGCGCTGCACGCCTGGATTAGTCCCCGCTGCACGCCGCTGAGGCGGCGCTACGCTGTCGCTCGCCTGGTTTTAGTCCCCGCTGTGCGCCGCTGAAGCGGCGCTCCGCTGTCGCTCGCCTGCTCCGCTTCGCTCGATTACGGTGTGCTCGGCGTGTTGTCGTAACCCGGGGTGATCGGCGTGTCGACTCGCTGCCCCGCGCTCCCCTCCGGGCTGAAGCGCTCGACGATCTCGCCGAGCTCCCCCCGCGCTGGAGCCGCGGGGAAGGCCTGGGGCTGGCCCGGCAGGGCCGCGACGTGCACGGTCTGCGTGGGGAAGGCGAACTCGATTCCCAGCTCTTCTGTCAGACGCATGATGTCGAGGTTGAACACGTGCCGCGTGCGTAGCTCCGCGTTCCAGTCCTCTGCATCGATGAAGCAGTAGACGAGGACATCGAGGCTCGAAGGGCCGAAGCCGTGGAACTCCACGATGTAGTAGTCACGACGCATGTTCGGGTTCGCGCGAATCATCGCGCGAACGCCCTCGACGAACGCCTGAATCTGGTCCGTCGACGTGTGATAGGTGAGACCGAGCGTGGTCTTGTAGCGCCGCCAGCGGCGTAGGCCCATATTGTCGACATCGCTGTCGACCATGCGCGCGTTCGGTACCGTTACGAGTGAGTTGTAGAAGGTGCGCACGCGCGATGAGCGGAAGCCGACGTGCTCGACCGTTCCTTCGATGTCATCGACGACGACCCAATCCCCGACCTGGAAGGGGCGATCGGCGAAGATCGTGACGCCTCCGAGGAGGTTGCGGATGGTGTCCTGGGCCGCAAGGGCGATGGCGAGGCCGCCGAGGCCGAGCCCCGCCACGAGCGAGGTCACGTTCACGTTGAGATTGCTCAGGACGAAGAGCGCCCCAACGACGATGACCAAGCCTTTGAGCGTTGTTTTGAGCAGCGGGATGAGTTGGTCGTCGGCGCGGCTCTCGGTGAGCGCAGCACGGCGCGCGAGCACGTCCGTAAGGATGTCGATGGCACGGAAGGCGAGCAGCACGACCGCCCCCGCCGCCACGAGCGTCGCGATCTTCGCGACGATATCCTCGACGTCCGCGTCGAAATCCAAGCTGGGGAAGCCGACGAGCAGCGTGACCGCGACGACGAGGCCGAAGAGGGCGCGGTTGAGCCGCCTGCGTTCGCGGTTCCAGAAGTCGCGGTCCGTGCCCTCGTAGCGCGCGCGCACGTAGAGCCGAAGGAGCTGGACGGCAAGGGTCTGCGCGGCCGCCGCGATCACTACGAGCACGCCGAGCCCGATGAACTGCTCGATCTCGATGCCCAGGTACTCGTCCTTGAACCAGTCGGGCGCGAGGAACAGGGGAATGGGCACGAAGGCCTCCGTGGCTCTGCCCTGGGCGAGGTGACGTCTTGGGAGCCGCAGCTGGAGCGTAGCGCGCTATTGCGAAGGTGCCAAGGCACCTTCGCAATTAAGCCCGACGGCTTTAGGCGTCCTCGAAAAACTCCTCTGCGGCCTGGTACTGGAATCCCAGCCGTTCGGCGAAGAGCCGGTCCGTGGGATTGCGGCCCACGAAGACACATGCCGACGGATCGAGACGATGGTCACGGATGTGCTGGACGCCCAAGCCCGGAAGCGGCTTGCGGCACCAACACCGCGGGGGTCCCGCGCGGTGTGGGCAGTAGCGCGTTTCGAGGTCGACGCCGAGGCGGTCGTTCACGGCCGCGAAGGCTGCCTCGGCAGCGTCTGCCGAGATCGTCCCCTCCTCCACCCCTGGTTGCCACGAGAGCCCGAGCAGGAGCCAGCCTTCGTCCCGGTAGTGCCGGAGGACAGCGGCCCGCGCGGGCAGCAGCCGGACATCGCCCCCTGCTGCGAAACCCGGCTCGCCGCTCATGCCCTCGATGAGCACGCCGTCGTACTCGACGATGAGCGCGCGCTGCTTCGCGTTTGGATCGCGCGTGCGCACGAACGGCAGCTCCTCGATTTCCGAGAAGCCCTCGTTGGGCGA
>Ga0310121_10002347_pt1 | contig 18071 bp, 18 predicted proteins | sample CB27_Tmax_986_MG_FD_203504 | JGI IMG/M metagenome (GOLD analysis project Ga0310121, IMG submission 203504) | Marine microbial communities from Western Arctic Ocean, Canada - CB27_Tmax_986 | ecosystem: Environmental > Aquatic > Marine > Oceanic | place: Canada: Western Arctic Ocean | collected...
CCAACTGGACCGGCACGCTCCTGCTTTGGGCGCGCGGCTTCTCCGGCTTGAACGAGGAAGGGACCGGCTTCAACCCGCAGCTCGGTTTCGGCGCGATGCCCTTCCGCCAGTTGCTGCTGTCGGCCGGCATCGGCTGGCTGGCCAGCACGTACCGTGCGAACGGCTTCGTCACGGCCCTTGGCGTCGACGACCTGCTCAAGACGAAGGACCTCTTTGTGGCTGAGTTCGGCCAGCCGACGACCGCCGTCTGTGCCGGCTTTTCGATGGGCGGCGCTACGGCCCAACTTATGGCTCAGGAGTTCCCCGACGAAATCGACGGCGCGATCGCGCTTTGCGGCGCGCTCTCCAACGTCGAGGTGGTGGACTACCTGGCCTCGTTTCACGCGCTGGCGATGCACTTCATCGGTCAGCCGCCGTCCCACGTCGACGCGACCGGGCTCACCGAGTGGGGCCGACAACTGGGCCAGCCGGATGGCGCCGGCGGGCTGACGTTGACGGCCCCTGGCCAGCAGTTCGTCGCGGTCATTCGGGAGATGACGGGCGGCGAGCGTTGGGGCTTCGAGGAGGGCCTGGCCGAACAATGGGACGCCAACTTCGGGCTGGGCACGACGGTCTGGCCCGCAGTCTTCGCCTCGGGCCAGTCACTGGCGCCCGGCTCGGTCATCGCGCACGATGCGACGTCGGTCGCCTTCGACACTCGCGAGGTCGTCTACCGGGCGGGCCCGGAAGTCGCGCTCGACGCGACGGCGCTGAACGAGCAAGTGATCCGCTTCGCGCCGCCACTGGGCACGCGTGAGAACCCAGCACTCGGGCCCGCCAGCGGATCGCTCAAGGTGCCACTGATGACGGTCAAGGGTACGGGTGACCTGTTCACTCCGATCTCGCTCGACCAGTCCTACGGTCGCCTCGTGTGCGAGGCCGGCGACGAGGCCAACCTGGTCCAGCGAGCCGTGCGGCGGGCCGGGCACTGCGATTTCTCGCTGTCGGAATCGGCCGGCACGCTATTGGACATGACCGACTGGCTGGGTCGCGGGATTCGGCCTAAGGGCGAAGATCTCAGCGGCGATCTCGCCGCGGCAGGGATCAACTTCACATCGCCCTTCGACGACGACGATCCACTTGGCGCCGCCGACATGGGCTAGCCGCCCCGCGCTACTCGCGGCGGCCGCGGAAGCGCTGCTCGATGTCTTCGAAGATCTGCTCGAAGCGCGCCTCGAACTCCTCGCCCATCTCTTCCCATTGCTCGGCCCGCCGTTCGCGGCGTTCTTGGCGCTTGCGGCGGTGTCGTGGCCGGCGGCTGAGCCGCCCGCCGATCGCCAGGAAGAGGCTGAGCGCGAAGGCCGCCCACATGGCGCTGCTGATCGCGGCGCTGGGGTCGTTACCGTTCGAGCGCATATCCACCGCTTGCTCGGCCAGCAGCCCGAGAAGAATCGCGACGGTCGTCGCAACCGGCTCAAACTGCCAGAAGCGGATCTGGAGGTCGCCCTGGCGGAACTGGAGCGGCGAGCGGCCGGACTCGCTGTCCGAGCGCAGGAACGTGCCGCCCAAGACCGCGTCGCGCGCGACCAGGGCCAGGCTGAAGGCGAACGCGAGCCACATCACGACGTGGGTGTTCCCGCTCGACGTGGTGACGTCGAGCGCGCCGCTCACGGCGAGGCCCAGCAGGATCGCGACGACCGCGGGCAGGACATGCACCGTCATGGCGCGACTTTACCCGCCCGCGATCGGTTTGCGGGCGGTTTGCGCGCCACTTGCGGCCCGCCTGTTGCCTCCGACGCCTTTGTTCCGTGATCTGCGCCGCTCTGCGCTAGGCGCGGACGTACGCGCCCGGGATGATCGTGCGCGCCAGCGGTTCCACCTGTTCGGCCAACTGGTAGAGGAGATCACTGCCGAACTGCGTCTCGCGGAAGAACCAGTCGTTCAACTCCGCCGACGATGGTGTCGCGCCCGGGCGGGCCGCCGCCGCCTCGTAGTAGAAGGTCTTCATGTCGTCGGCCAGATACTTGAGCAGCATGGGCATCGGTTGCGAGAAGCCTTCGGGCTGGACTTCCGCACCCGAGGCCGCTTCGGCCAGCGTGGCGGCGATCGCTTCGACTGCCTCGACGCTCTTGCCGGCCACGCCGAAGGCGCTTCGGCCGCGGACCTTGCGTCCTTCGTCGTACCAGGGGTGCAGCATGCGGATTTCGCTCAGCACATTGTTGCGCAGGGCTTCGGCTTCGGTCTCCGGGGCCGGGCTGGGAATCTGCACGGGGCAGGCCCAGGTCTCGCCCGCGCTCGCCGGTGCATCGCGGTCGAAGTCTTCCAGCACCGGCGTGTCGTCGCGCTCCAGCAGCGCCAGGGCCTCGCGCAGCACGTCGCCCTGGAACTCGGCGTCGCCGGGCGCGCCCAGCGGGCGGCCGAGTTCAAACGGCACCCAGAGTGCTCGTGGCGGCTTCAACGACGCGGTGTGCGGCCGGATCAGGCTGAGCTGCGTCGTCGCCACCCCGGCCCGCTCGATGATGTGTCCCAGCCCGCCAACGGCGCGCGTGCAAAACGGTCAAACAGGTATCAGCAGCGCGCCCGTGACGCCATCCCCCTGCAACAGGCGCGCCACCTCCGCGCCGGTCTCATCCATCTTCTCCGGATCCGTCGCGCCCATGAACGAGTAGTGCCAGGCGGCGACGGAGCCAATCTCCCCGCTCGACTCCAACTCGCGCAGCCGCTCCAGCGGAAAGACCACGTTGGCGTCCTGTTGGAAGCCGCTGCGGTCGAAGTTGACGCTGACGTGGTTGAGCTGCAGATCGGCGAAGTCGAGATCGCCGGGGAGGACGCGGAAGTCGTTCGCGCCGGGCAGGAACGGACGGTCGTCGGTGCGTTTCAGCCCGGCCGTCGAGATCAGCGCGATTCGTGCCTCGCTCAGCGGCGGCGCCGTGACCGGCGTCGTGGGTCCCCAATCGGGCATCTCCATGCTCGCCAGCCCCTCATGAATGTCTTCCGTGCGCACCATCAAAACACCTCCAGGGACCGCCTCGCGGCCATCAGCTCGCTTGATCGCTGCCGAGACTACGTCCCACCCCACCCCGCCGAGCGTATCCTAGCGTCCATGCCAGACCACGTGGAGCCGCCTGAGGAAAGCGTCTTCGAGCAGGCCACATCAATCGATGCGGCCGCGGCCCGAACGTCCGAGATCGACGACGACCCCGTGCAGGCCTCAATCGACCCGGCCGTTTGGTGGAGCATCCTGCCGGTGCTGATCTTCTGGGCGACGCGCCAGATCGCGTCGTCGCAGATCGCGATCGGGGCTGGCTTCGCGGCGGCGGTCATCATCTTCTATCTCAACCGCAAGCGCGAGAAGGGGATCCTGGCCTGGATCGCACTGGCCGGGCTGGTGATCGTCTCGGGCTCGGCGGTTGCGGGCCTCATCCTCGACTCCGAGAAGGCCTATCTCGCCAATGACCCCATTGGCGATGGCATCACCGTGCTGGTTGCGCTGGGCAGCGTGCTGATCGGCAAGCCGATCATTGGCTTGTTGGCCTGCGAGATCTTCCCGCGGCTGACCCGCTACCTCCATTACGGCGACCGGGTCTTCGTCCAGGTCACCCTGATGCTGGCGGCTAAAGACCTGACGACGGGCATCGCGCGGGTCTTCCTGCTCGACGCGCTAGACACCGACGGTTACCTCATCTTTAGCCGCGTCGTCAGCTGGCCGATCAACGCCGTGTTCTTCTACCTGGCCTACCGTATGATTCAGCGAGCCGGCCGGAACGCGCGCCCAGTGGCGAGCCGCAGCCTCCGCGACGACTGAGTTTGGAGCGACGATGACGACACGCGCCACCTTCGACACCGTCGACGAGGCGGCCCTAGCGGTTGGCGTCACTGCCGCTGAGCTCACCCAAGCTGTCGACCTGGCAGCCGAGGAAGCCGCCAAGCCCAGTGCGATCCAATGCACCCTACCGGGACCGATCTTGCTGGTCCGCGTCGACTTCAATGACAAGCTCGTGCTCGCGCGCCGCGACTCGGAAGAAGAAACCACCTGGCGGTTTGAACTCTTCTAAGCCGCCCCCAACCCCAATCGTAACCAGCACACGAGGAAGCCAATGGTCGCTCGTCTGGCGGAAGAGCATTTCCGGCGGCGATCGATGACGCAGGCCAACGAGCCCGACTTCTCAGAGTTGGGCGCGGTCCTCTTCGACCTCGACGGCACACTCGTCGATTCCGTCCCTCAGGTTGGTCAGGCCGCGGCCGAAGCCATACGGAACTTGGGCTACGAGGCCACGCCGGAGCAGATCCTCAGCGTCTTGGGACCGCCCCTGGTCGACGTGGTGGGCGACCTGCTCAACATCGATCGTGATGAGTCGAAACGGGTCTATCAGGAGTACGTCCGCATCTACGCTGAGAAGTACATCCCCCAGACCCCGGCCATGCCGGGCGCGATTCCGCTGTTGGACGCCCTCGCCGACCGCGGACTGTCCGTTGCGGTCGTGACCAACAAGTTGGAGGAGGCCGGCCGCGCCGTGGTCGAGGTGATGGGTTGGGAAGATCGCTTCTTCACGGTCGTCGGCAACGACACCGCTGAGCGCGCCAAGCCCCACGCCGATCCAGCCCTGCACGCGTTGCGGATGATCGACGTGCCGCCCGAGCGCGCGATTCTGGTCGGCGACTCCGCCGCCGACATGGGTTGCGCCGTCAACGCCGGACTGCACAGCGGCATCGGGATGAAGGGCGTCACCAGCGAAGCGGCTCTGCGCGAGGCCGGTGCGAGCCACTATTGCAACGGCCTGCCCGCCCTCTTCGCACTGCTGATGGGTCGTTAAGTTGAGCGGACTGCTGCCCGGCGGCATCCAAGCCCTGCTCTTCGACATGGACGGCACGTTGCTGGACTCGGTTCCTCAGAGCGGTCAGGCCGGTTCCGCGGCCCTGGCCAAGTACGGCTACGAAGCCAGCCCCGAAGCGATCGGCTCCCGTCTCTTCGTCGAGGTCATCCCGGACTGGTTCGGCACCGACGCCGATGAGACCCAGCAGATCTTCCAAGAGTTCCGCCGCATGTACTACGAGGAGTTCGTCACGCAAGCGCCCGCCTTCCCGCACGCTCCAGAGCTGCTGCAGCAACTACGCGACGAAGGCTACCGGCTCGCCATCGTCACCAACCGCAGCGAGATTGGGGCGAATAGCGGCGTCAAATGGGCGGGCTGGAAGCAGCACTTCGAGGTTGTCGTGGGCCAGGACACCGCTGCCCGCGCCAAGCCCTATCCCGACCCCGCACACTTCGCCCTGGCGGCGCTCGGGGTCGAGCCCGGCGCGGCGGCCTTCATCGGTGACAACGAGACCGACATTCGTTGCGGGGCCGCGGCGGGACTGGCCGCCGTCGTCGCCATCGCCGACGGCGAAAAGGCCGACCTGCTGCGCTCGATCGGCGCCACGCACGTCAGCGCCGACCTGCACGAACTCTTCTACAGCGCGCCCGCCAGACCGCCTGACCCGAAGCAGGAGCGCTAGTCGCCGCCGGCGACCGCCAGCTCGTCGCGTGCTTCGCGCTTGGTGGCAACCCGCGCCGCCACGTCCTCGATCTTCCACACCTTCGCCGCCGTGCCGCCTGCGATCATGCTCGCGTCGGCCTCCGGCATGACGTCGTAGATCTCCTTGAGGATCCGACGGCTCTCGCCCAGCGTGCTCTCCGGGTGCGGATAGTCGAACGTCCACATCGCGTGGTCGGCGCCGATCTGGTCGATCTCGCGGATCCCCGTCGGGTCGTCCATGAACGTTGAGTAGCAGTTCTGCCACCAGTAGTACGACGGCAGCTCCGCCAGCTGCGGGCGCATCTCGCTCTCGAACTCGCGGTAGAGCCGGTCCGCGTCGAACAGGGCCGTCGGCACCCAGCCGATCCCGCCCTCGGTGAAGATCACCTTCAACTCGGGGTGCCGCTCGAACGTACCCGAGAACGCCAGCAGACCCCAGAGCTTGCGGAAAGACTGGAACTGCGAGAGCAGGAACGTACCCAGCGCGCCGGAGCCGCCCGTGATCAGGTTCTCGCCGATGTGGAACGAAAGCGCGATCCCGCTCTCTTCGATCGCGTCCCACATGGGCGCCATCTTGGAGGAGTTGTAGCGCACGTCGACCGGGTAGGAGGGGATCTCCATCGCCTTGAAGCCCCATGCCTTGAGCTTCTCGATATAGTCGCGCGTTGCCTCTGGCTCAAAGATCGTCGGCAGCACTCCGATCCCGAAGAGCCTGTCGTTGTCGTACGTGCACCAGTCCGCGAGATATTCGTTGTAGACGTCGTAAGCCGCGACCATCTTCTGTTTGTCCTCGATGGAGAACAGTCCCAACGCCTTCTGCGGGAAAACGAAGCCGATGTCGACGCCCTCGATGTCCATGTCGATCAGCCGCTGGGCCTGGTCGGCCATCCCCGGCCGTCCCTCGACCAAGTGGCTGTTCAGGCCAGGCGTGTCGAACGAGCGGCCGTCCACCTCCAGGTGGTAGCCCGCCTCGTCGTACCAGTTCTGCGGGGCGGAGTCGCGCCACTTGGCCGGCATGTTGTCGCGCCACAGGTGGGGTGGTTCGATCAGGTGGTCGTCGGCCGAGATCACTGCTTGACCGAGCGGCGGACGCCAGCCGTTGTCGGGGCTCTCGCGGTCCATCGGCCAAGCCATCGGGGCGCGCGGCTTGTAGCGGTCCATGGGCAATCCCTCGCTCGCGAGCTGGATCAGGCTCTGTCGCTGGCGTCTTGGTCTGCGGTCATTGAGGGCAGGATAGTCCGTCTCGCGAACAACTTCATCAGCCACTGGCTCCCCGTCGCACGCAGCCAGCGACCGTTCCTTCTTGCAATCAGTTGCAATTGCGAAACGTCGCGGGTAGCCTCAGCGGACGACTCCCCGATCCTGCGGGGATGCGACCCGATGGCAGCCTCATGTCGACTCGCCGTGCGTTTCCGGGCCTGTTCGCCGCCGCCGTTCTGGCGGGGTTCGTCATCGCGGCTTGCGCTGGAAGCGACGCGCCCTCATCGGCAGCGGACGCCGCCGGATCGACTGCTCAGACGGGGGCCTCCAATGATAGAGCGCTGCTCGTCGTCACCACCGTCAGCCCCCTGCGCAACATTGTGGAGAACGTCGGCGGCGACCGCGTCACCGTCGTCGGTCTGGTGCCCGAGGGCACCAACTCTCACACCTACGAGCCGCCGCCGTCGGCCGTCAAAGAGATCGCCCAGGCGGACGTCATCGTCATCAATGGACTCAAGCTGGAGCTCCCGATTTTTGAACTGGCGCAAGCCAGCGCCCGGCCTGAAACGCCACTCGTCTTGCTGGGCGACTCCGCCATCGACCCCGACGAGTACGTCTTCGACTTTTCCTTCCCCGCCGACGAAGGCAACCCCAACCCGCACCTCTGGACCTCGCCAGACCTGGCCATCCGCTACGCCGAGATCGTGGCTGCGGCGCTGTCCGCCGCTGACCCCGACGGCGCCGCCTACTTCGAGGCCAACCTCAGCGCCTTCGCTGCCCAGCTCCGCGCGATGGACGAACGCTTCTTTGACGCCGTGGCCACCATCCCGCGGGCGCAGCGCAAGCTGCTGACCTACCACGACTCCTTCCCTTTCTTTGCCGCGCGCTACGGGTTCGAGATCATCGGCGCTGTCCAGCCATCCGGTTTCAACGACCCCTCGCCGCGCGATCTGGGCGCGATCATTCGCCAGATTCGGGAGGCGCATGTGCCGGCCATCTTCGGCTCCGAAGTCTTCCGCTCTGAGGTGCTGCGCGTCATCGCCGACGAAGCTGGCGCCATTCAAGTCAGCACCCTGCGCGACGACGACCTGCCCGGCGAACAGGGAGACCCCAACAACACGCTCGTCGCGATGATGGTTGAGAACGTGCGCACGATGGTCTCCGCGCTGGGCGGCGATCCCGTCGCTCTGGCCGGTTTCGACACGCACGACACGTGGCGTCCTTTCGCCGAGTTCGAGGGCTGACATGGTGCAACGTGACCTGGACACGGACACCGCCGTCGCACACGGACCGCCGCCGGATCGCGGTTCGCCCGAGCCGCTCGTCAGCTTGGACGGCGTCACCGTCGGGTACGAGGACACGGTTGTCCTGCGCGACGCCAACCTGTCGATCCGGCGCGGCGAGTTCATCGGCGTCGTCGGCCCCAGCGGATCGGGCAAGACTTCGTTGCTGCGTACCTTCCTGGGTCAGATCGACCGTTTTGCGGGCGAGGTGATCCTGCACGAGCGCGCCCCTGGCGAGGCTGTGCGGATCGGCTACGTGCCGCAGGTGGAGACCGTCGATTGGAACTTCCCGATCACCGTGGAGCAGGTGGTGATGCAAGGGCGCTGGCGCGAAATGGGCTGGCGTCCCTGGGCCAACCGGCGCGACCGCAGCCTGGCGCGCGAGGTCTTGGAGCGGCTCAGCATTGACGATTTGCGCGACCGCTCGATCCGCGCCCTCTCCGGCGGACAGCAGCAGCGTGTCTTCCTCGGTCGCGCCCTGATCGGCGACCCCGACCTGCTCCTGCTCGACGAGCCGACCAGCGGCGTCGACATCAAAACCCGGCACGAAGTAATGCATCTCTTGGGCGAACTGAACCGCGCCGGCACCTCGATCGTCCTCACCACCCATGATCTCAACGCCGTCGCCAGCCACCTGCCGCGCCTGATCGCGATGGGGGACACACGCATCATCGCCGACGGCGGCCCCGCCGACGTGCTCAACCAAACCGTGCTGCGCGAGGCCTACGGCGCGGAGATGCTCGTCCTGCGTCGCGGCAACCGGCTCTACGTCGTCGAGCATCCGGACGACGAGGAGACGATGCCCCTGGGGGTCGTGCCGCTGGGCGCCCCGGCGCCGCCCTTCGAGGTGGCGAGCAGCGAAAGGCCCGAATAGCCATGTTCGAGCCATTCGAATTTCAGTTCATGGTCCGGGCCATGCTGGCTGCCTCGATCGTGGGGGCCCTGACGGCGTCGATCGGCGTTTTCGTCGTCTTGCGGCGGCTCTCCTACATCGGCCATGGCCTTGCCCACAGCATCTTCGGGGGCGCGGTCGTCTCCTTCGTCGCCGGGATCAACTTCTATGTCGGCGCGACGATCTGGGGCGTGCTTACGGTCTTCCTGATTAACGGCGCCTCGCGTCGGCGGCAGATCAGCGGCGACGCCGCCGTCGGCATCATCACGACCTCCGCCTTCGCCGTCGGCGTGCTGCTGATCAGCCGCAACCGCACCTTCACGCGTGACTTCGAAGCCGCCCTGTTCGGCGAGATCCTGGGCATCACCGACACGGATCTGATCGTGACCGCCGTCGCCTTGGCGGCGATTGGCCTAGCGCTCTTCACCTTCTGGAAGCAGCTCGTCTTCACCACGTTCGATCAGGACGTGGCTGGGGCGTACGGCGTCCCCATCCGCACCGTGGAAGGGGTCTTCTCGCTCGCCTTGGCCGCCACCGTGATCGCCTCGCTCCAGGTCCTGGGTGTGACCTTGATCGCGGCCGCGCTGGTCATCCCGCCCGTCGCGGCGCGCCTGCTGACCGACTCCTTCTCGCGCATGTTTGCGATCGCTGTCGTGCTCGGCACGCTGACGGGCTTCTTCGGCGCCTATCTCTCGTGGTTCGTGGATTCGTCGTCCGGCGCGACGATCGTGCTGTTGCAGGCGGCGGTCTTCGTCGTGGCGCTGAGCTACGCGGGGGCGCGCTCTCGCTACCGCCGTCGGGGTGTGCGCGAGACAGAGCGAATTGCCGGGATGGAACGCTTGCTGAACTAGCCCCCAGCCGCATACTCAGCCGAGCTAGGCGTCGTTGGACTGCTCGACCAGCCGTCGCACGCGCTCCGGATCGAGCAGCGTGATCTTGCGCCGCCCGATCTTGACGATGTCATCGCGCGCCATCTGGTTGAGCAAGCATGTGACCGACTCTCGGGTCGCCCCCACTCGCTCGGCTAGGTCTTGTTGGCTCAGACCGCGCACGACGTGATCGCTGGGGTCGCATTCGCGTAGCAGGACCAGCGCCAGACGCGCGTCGAGCCGCTCGTGCGCCAGGGTCTCAAGCTGTGCCTCGGAGCGACGCACCCGTTCGGCGAGATGGTCGATCACGCGCAGAGCGACGTCGGGCCGCGCCTCGAGCAGGGCGTAGACGTCGCTCCGGCTCATCGCGCCTCCCCCACTTCTGCGTCGCCCTGCGGAAGCTCCTGGCTCTCACGTCGACGCTAGCGCACACGAAGCGGCCCCGATGATCCCAGCCTAGTGGCCTTGGGCCGGTGCGCTATTTCGCCGTCGACGGAGGTCGCTCATGCGGCAGTGCGAACGGCTTGCCCGGTGCCGGCGGCTCCAAGATCCGACGCACCGTCTCCACCGCTTCGTCCATGCTGTACGTCTGGTACAGCATGGCTTTCATGCGCTGCGTGTCGCCGAAAAAGAAGCGCTCGTACAGCTCCTGACGACCGCCCCAGCCGCTGCCGACGACATCCCAGGCCAGTCGCATCAGCGCAACGCGGTCGTGGGCGTCGGTTTCGGCCCCGGCGAAGTAGCGCTCCATGCCCTTGCCCAGCGCCTCGATCGTCTTCTCGTCCGGCGAGGCCATGAAGCCGCCGCCGCCCAACTGCTTGATGTGCCCCACGATGCGGACGTAGAACTCGGGGTAGAGCCGCAGTGACGACTGCACGGCTGCCTCATTGGCGTAATACAACCCCGTGCGTGGGTCTTCTTCCGCCCCCTCGACCGCCGCGATCGCCAGCGCTTCCATCGTGTTGAGGCAAGTCACGATGTCGCCCAGCCGCTCCTGCACGTTGACGAACTTGCTGATCTGGCTCGTCTCGGCCATCAGGTGGGCGATGCCAAGCAGCAGCCGTGTCTTACTCACGTTCTTGACCAGGACGTGGTGCCCCAGCGCTTGGAAGAAGCGCATCGCCGGGGCAGAGCGGTTATGGATTTTGACGTCCTTGTAGTCGAATACCCGCTCCCACGACACGTCTACGTCGTCGAAAATGGCGACGGTGTCCATCTCCTCCAGCCGGCCCGAAAGTGGCGCGTCGAAGTGGCTGCGTTCGTAGTCGTAGTTGTCGCGGCAGACCCACTTCATGCCTGGCGCGTTGACTGGCGTGACCATGCCCAGCGCATAGATCTCATCGCCGTCGCCTTCAACGTTGGGTGAGAGGAAGGACAGGTTCTCGTCGCAGAATGGCGCCAGCGTGCCGACGATGCGCGCGCCCCGCACGACGATGCCGCCGTCGTTTTCCTCCACCACCCCGGCGTTGATATAGGGGTCCTGCTCCGACAGTGTCTTGAAGCGGTCCACCATCGGCGGGATGAAGGTGTGCGTCAGCAGCAGGTCCTCGCGCCGGCAGCGCAGGTAGAGGTCGTAGGCGCGCTCGCCCAGCGCGGGGTCGTTCTGGCCCCAGTGATCCTTGGCCGCCGCCACGGCCATGATCGCCGCGTTCATGTAGTCCGGACTGCGGCCTTGCATGCCGCCGGTCACGTCGGCCCAAGCGGCGAAGGCGCCCGCCCGTCGACGCAGGTCCTCTTTGCTGCGGGGTTCGATGAAGGAGAGGTGGGCGCGGTCGCCGTCCGGTGTTTCGTAGGTCACGAGATCATGCACAGCGGGGTCGTGTTGGAAGTCGTAGTACTGGGCCAGCGTGCGGGCCATCCCGGCGAAGCGGGGCGCTGTCGTCGGATCCTCGATCCGCTCGCCGTTCAGCCAAATCTCGCGCCCATCCTGCTGGGCCGCCAGGTATTCCGCCCCAGTTCGCAGTCCCATGACGCGCTCCCGCTAGTCGTTCTGCTGGCTGCCCTTGGCTCGGGGGTGCCTAGTCCCCGCCGAAGACGGGTGCGTCAGCATTGTCTTCCAGCGCTTCGGGCCCCTCCGTCGGAACCGGCACGGCGTAGTTGAGGGCGGCGTCGACGTCGCCCTCCCAGACCTCGCGCGGGAGTTCGTAAAGCACCTCGCAGCCGTGGCCGTCGGGGTCCGCTACGTAGACGCTGTGCGTCATCCCGTGGTCCAGCCGGATCTCGAACTTGACGTCGTTCTGTTGTAGCCATTTGAGCTGCTGCATCCACGACTCGCGGTCGGGGTAGTGGATCGCGAAGTGGTTGATCCCGATCTGGCGTGGCGCCATCGACCAATCGTTGCCCTCGTCGGGACCGGCCTTGTCGGCCGGCACTTCCATCAGAGCCAGGTCGTGGTGGTTGTCCGTTGAGCCGTTGTAGAACCGCATCGTCATGCCCTCGCGGTGCAGCTCCCCAATTCGCTTGAAGCCCATCAGGCGGGTCCAAAAGTCATCCGAGCGTTCGATGTCGCGTACGTTCAGGACCAGATGATTCACTCCGGCGGGCGGGACCGCCGCGGTTGGGGCATCGTTCATTGCGGCCATGGTGGACCTCCTGCCATCGACGTCACAGCGTCGAAGTTCAGCCGTGCGCGAACGCTAGCATGCGGACGATCGGCCCGTGCCGAGACTGGTAGCATGCCCCCAACCGACTCGCCCACAGGGCGATTCCGAGCTGCCCCGGAAGGACATACCCATGGTCGTCGAAGAGGCCCAGACCGAGATCGACGCCGGCGAGCGTCAGAACGCGCACCCTCTCGACCCCTTGAGCGGGAGCGAGATCGAGCAGGCCGCGTCCCTCTGCCAGGCGCACCACAGCTCAGAGAAGCTGCGCTTCGTCAGCATCGCGCTGGAGGAGCCCGCCAAGTCCGACGTCTACGCCTTCATGCCCGGCGACGCGATTGCGCGCCGCGCCTTCGTGGTCGCACTCGAACGCGCCGACGGAAACGTCTACGAGGCGATCGTCGATCTGAGCAGCGGCGCCGTGGAGTCGTGGCAGCATCGGCCCGGCGTCCAGCCGGTTCCGCTCTTCGAAGAGTTCCAGCAGGCCGACACCGTGATTCGCGCCGACGCCGACTGGCTGGCGGCCATGAAGCGGCGCGGCATCACCGACATCGACACGATCCAGATCGACCCCTGGCCCGCCGGCAACTTCGGCGACCCGGACGAGCAGGGCCACCGCATCTTGCGCGGCGTCAGCTACGTGCGCGACGAGAAGTCGTCGCACGGCTACGCGCGCCCGGTCGAGGGCGTCGTCGCCGTCGTTGACCTCAACGAGGGGCGGGTGCTCAAGGTCGTGGATGAGGGCGACGCGCCGGTCCCGGCCGTCGACATTCCCTACGCTGCCGAGTCGCAGCCGTCGCTACGCGACGATCTCAAGCCGCTTGAGATCACGCAGCCCGAGGGCGTCAGCTTCGAACTCGACGGATACGAGTTGCGCTGGCAGAAGTGGCGCATGCGTGTCTCGTTGCATCCACGCGAGGGCTTGGTCCTGCACCAGGTCGGCTATCTGGACGGCGACGAGTTGCGGCCGATCATGTACCGCGCGGCGCTCTCGGAAATGGTCGTGCCCTACGGCGACACCAGCGCCGGCCAGTACTGGAAAAACGCATTCGACAGCGGCGAAGTTGGCCTCGGCCGTCTCAGCAACTCGCTGGAGTTGGGCTGCGACTGCCTCGGCGAGATCACCTACCTGGACGGCGTCGTTAACGACGAGACTGGCGGCTCGCGCGTCTTGCCCAACGCGGTCTGCATCCACGAGGAGGACTTCAACCTGCTCTGGAAGCACACCGACGGCCATAACGATGGGCACGCCGAGGTCCGCCGCAACCGCCGCCTCGTGGTCTCTTCTTGGGCCACGGTGGGCAACTACGACTATGGCTACTACTGGTACTTCTACCAAGACGGCAGCATTGAGCATGAGATCAAGCTGACCGGCGTCATCCAAACCAAGGGCGTCAGCGACGACGAGACTTCCGTCACCGCGCACCGCGTGGCCAAGAACCTGGCCGGGCCCATCCATCAGCACTTCTTCAGCGTGCGCATGGACCTCGACATCGACGGTGTCCGCAACAGCGTCTACGAGGTCGACAGCGAACCGCTGCCCGCCGACCAAAACCCCTATGACAACGCCTTCCAGGCCATCTCAACCCTGATCGGGTCCGAATCCGATTCGGCGCGCCAGGTCAACTCCCATTCGGCTCGCCATTGGCGCGTCGTCAACCCCGACCGGCTCAACGCCGTGGGCGAGCCGGTCTCGTACGGCATCTTCCCGGGTGAGACCTGCAGCATGATGGCCGGCGAGGGATCCGCCGTCGGGCGGCGTGCGACGTTCGCGCGCAACCAGCTCTGGGTGACGCAGTTCGCTCCCGACGAGCTCTACGCCGCGGGCGATTACCCCGCGCAGTCCACCGGCGGCGACGGCCTGCCCGCCTTTACCGCGCAAAACCGTGCGCTCGAAGGTGAAGACGTCGTGCTTTGGTACACGGTTGGGGTCAACCACATCGTGCGCCCGGAGGACTTCCCGGTCAGCCCCGTCCACAGCGCGGGCTTTGCCCTGCGACCGTGGGGCTTCTTCGACACCAACCCCGCGCTCGACGTGCCCCCTCCGGCCCATGCGTGCGACTGCCCGCCCGGCGAGTGCACCTGCTAAACGGCTAGCCGGCCGCAGCATCCTTGCGCCGGCGGGCGATACCCGACAGCGCCTCCAGCACAACGCGATTCGCCATCGCGGCGGTAACGCCGCCCGGTCCGTCGTAGGGCGGCGACACCTCGACCACGTCGAGACCCACCACCGGTACTTCCAATCCGCAGCGGCGCACCGCGTCCAGGAGCTGACGCGTCGTCAGCCCGCCCGGCTCGGGCGTCCCGGTGCCGGGCGCCATGCCCGGATCGACGACGTCCACGTCGATCGAGAGAAAGACGCCGTCGCAGTCGTCCATCGCTCGCTCAAAGGCCTCGGTCATGCAAGCGTCGAGCCCGCGCTGCACGACCTCGGTCATCTCGTACCAGCGCATCCCCTGCTCGGCCATCCACTCCAGCACCGGCGGGTCCGGCCAGTAGCCGCGCAGGCCGATCTGGAAAAATCGGTCGCCCCGCGCCGCGCCCGACTCGATCAGGCGTCGCATCGGCGTGCCGTGGCCCAGGAGCAGCCCGTCGCCCACCTCGCCCGTGTCGGCGTGCGCGTCGAAGTGGATCACCGAGATGCGGCCGTGCCCGTACTTGTTGGCGACGCCGGTCACGTCCGGCAGCGCGATCGTGTGGTCGCCGCCCAATACGACCGGGATCGCGTCCGACTCCGCGATCGTCGTCACGGCGCGCTCCAGCCGCTCCACGCTCTTCTCGATGTCGCCCTGCGGCATCATCACGTCCCCCGCATCGACGACCCCCAGCGCGCTGAGCGGGTCGATGCCCAGGGCCAGGCTGGGCCGGTAGGGCGTGTGCTGGATGTAGTCGGCGCTGCGGATGGCCAGCGGCCCGAAGCGGGCCCCAGCGCGATACGTCGTTCCGCCATCGTACGGCGCTCCGATGATCACCGCGTCGGCGTCCTGGAACGTCTCGGGCTTGCGAAGGTCCGCGCGCGGCACGCCCAGGAACGTGATCGCAGGGCCGTAGCGATTGGGGGTGTCGTAGCGCTCCGCCGCTTCGCGGTACGAGCCGAGCTCCTGTCGATCAGCCACGGGTGGCTCCCTTCGGGCTGCGGAGCATAGATGCTGAGCGACTAGACTGCGCTCCCGAACCCGCACTCGCGCCGGATGGACCGCCCCCATGACCGACCTCGCCCCCGGCCCCCTCGCTGACGTCAAGGTGCTCGACTTCACCTGGGCGCTGGCGGGTCCCTACGGCTCGATGATCCTGACGGACCTCGGTGCCGAGGTGATCAAGATCGAGCCGGCCGGCATCGACGAACCCCAGCGCGGCCCCGGTCCCTTCGTCGACGGCTTCAGTACGTACTTTTTCAGCGTCAATCGCGGCAAGCGCAGCCTCACACTCGACCTCAAATCGGACGAGGGTCGGGAGATCGTCTACCGCCTCGTCGAACAGGTCGACGTGCTGACCGAGAACTTCAGCCCCGGCACCATGGATCGGCTCGGACTCGGCTACGACGAACTCGCCGCCCGCAACCCACGACTGATCTACGCCTCCACCTCCGGCTTCGGGCACAGCGGGCCCTACAAGAACCGCGGCGCCGTCGACGTAATCATCCAGGGCATGGGCGGCCTGATGAGCATCACCGGCCACCCCGGCGGTCCGCTGACCCGCGCCGGCTACTCGATCGGCGACATGGCGGGCGGCATGTACACCGCGATCGGGGTGTTGGCCGCGCTGCACGAACGGCAGGCTAGTGGGCTGGGCCAGCGCGTCGACGTCGCCATGCTCGACGCCCAGATCGCCCTGCTCGAGAACGCGATCGTGCGTCACACTGCGACCGGCGAGGTGCCCGGCCCGATCGGCACCCGGCACCCGCTGGTGACCCCCTTCCAGGCCTTCACGACGTCGGATGGCCAGATCGTCCTGGCCGGGGTCAAGGACTGGGCACTCTTCTGCGCCCGCATCGACCGCGACGACCTGATCGACGATCCCCGCTTCCAGGAGAACGCTGACCGCACCGAACACCACGCCGAGCTGGAGCCGATCCTGATCGACCAGTTCGCCCAGCGCTCGACAACCGACTGGCTGGAGGCGCTCTCCGAGGTTTGCTTGATCGGCCCGCTCAACACGATCCCGGAAGTCGTGCGCGACCCGCAGATCGCGGCGCGCGAAATGGTTGTCGAATTGCCCCACCCGCTCGATGGCGCGCCGCTTTCGGTCAGCAACTCGCCGCTCAAACTCTCGCGTACCCCCGCCGGGGCGCGTGGTCGCGCCTCGCGCTCGGGAGAGCACTCGCTCGACATCCTCCGCTCCATGCTCGACATGACCGAAGCCGAAGTGGACGACCTGGTCGAGCAAGGTGTGACCTCGCTCGACGCACGCAACGACGACCTAGGGAAGAACTCATGACTCCTCGCAGCAAGCTTCGCGCCGCGATCGAGGGCGGCGGCCCCGTCTTCGCCCCGGTCTGCCTCGATCCGCTCACCGCGCGCACGATCGAGGGCCTCGGCTACGAGGCCGCCTATCTCAGTGGGGGCGGACTCGGCTTCCAGCTCGCCGTCTCGGAAGCGCTCTTGACGATCACGGAGGTCGCGACGCTGACCCGTCAGATCACCCAGCGATCGTCCGTCCCGCTGATCGTCGACGGCGGCGTCGGCTTCGGCGACGCGCTGCACACCAGCCGAGCGATCTGGGAGTTCGAAGCGGCCGGCGCGGCAGCGGTCGAACTGGAGGACCAGATCGCCCCCAAGCGCGCGCATCACCACAAGGGTGTTGAGCACCTGATCCCTGCGCAGCAGATGGTCGAGAAACTGGAGGCCGCCGTCGCGGCCCGCTCCGACCCCGACTTCCTCATCATCGCGCGCACCGGTGCGGTCCGAAACGAGTCCTTCGAGGCCGCCGTCGACCGTGGTCGCGCCTACCGGGCCGCCGGCGCGGACCTGATCATGCTCTTCCCCTCCAGCGACGAGGAGTGGGCTCGTGCCGCCAAGGAGATCGACGCGCCGCTCGCCGCGATGGGCGCCTTTGGCACACGCTCAACGGATGAATGGCGCGACCTCGGTTGGCCGCTCGTAATCGACCCCTTCAGCGGCCAGGTGCTCGCCTACCAGGCCATGCGCGACGCCTACGCCCAGTTCCAGGCCGATGGCACGCTCGGGCACGATCCGGCTGACGTCTTCACGGTCTATCGCGAAGTCCAACAGGCGGCCGGCATGGAAGATCTCTATGCCATCGAAGAGCGCTCGACGGAGAAGCCTGTGTGACTCAGCGGCCCTGGCAGGGAGCGTGTTCGTCTTGGTGCTTGTGGCAGACGAAACGCGCACAGGCGTTGCACTCAGCCACGGTCGCGTTTTGGCAGTAGATACAGGGTCCCACGCGAGAGGTATCGCGAAACTGGTCGGGACGCTCGGCGGCTCCGTGGTTGCTGGGGCTCATCCCAGCGCGGCCTGCGCCGCGGCCAGCCGCGCGATCAGTACTCGATACGGCGAGCAGGAGACGTAGTCGAAGCCGGTTTCGTGGCAGAAGGCCACCGACGCTGGGTCGCCGCCGTGCTCCCCGCAGATCCCGATCTTCAAGTCCGGCTTTGTCGAGCGCCCCTTCTCGATCCCGATCTTGATCAGCTCCCCCACGCCGTCGCGGTCCAGTTCCACGAACGGGTCGCGTTCCAGCAACCGCATGTCGAAGTAGGCGGGCAGGAAGCGTCC
>Ga0310121_10002348_pt1 | contig 18070 bp, 19 predicted proteins | sample CB27_Tmax_986_MG_FD_203504 | JGI IMG/M metagenome (GOLD analysis project Ga0310121, IMG submission 203504) | Marine microbial communities from Western Arctic Ocean, Canada - CB27_Tmax_986 | ecosystem: Environmental > Aquatic > Marine > Oceanic | place: Canada: Western Arctic Ocean | collected...
CCCGTCTTGGGGCAACGTCTTTGGGGTCGCCCGGTGAGCGACCCTCACGCCGGTAAATATGAGGAATAGACCTCATTGCGACAACGGGGAGGGGCAGGCGGGAACTCCGCCTCTCTCTTACCCGCGTATTGCCGACCGGAAACGCGTTGGCAATAACGCTTTCAGCGTAGCAGAGGCTGGCTGACATTAACCCAGGGTAGCTCGCTTCGCATTGCAACCCTGGGCTACCCGCAGTAACGCCTTCGGCGTAGGACAGGTCCCGTTCACCACGCTGTCCGGAGGGTAGAGACGTGCGACGTATTCTTGAAGTTTCAGCTTAGTGCGTGCCTCGTTTCCCGCTTGCGATATTCGTGCTACGATCCTAGGCCCTTATGACTCTCGATATGACTCTCGATTTTTTCGAGCAGTTTCGAGCCAACCTATCAGAGTTTCCCGATCGAGTCGCGCTGCAGGGACTCTACGAGGACAGCAGGGAAAGCTTCTCCTATCAACAAGTAGCCGACGAAACTGCCAAGATCGCTCTGTTCCTCCAAGCTTCCGGCGTCGAACCCGGTCAGTCGGTTGGAATCCTCATGGAGAACCATCCGCGCTGGGGGATCGCCTTCCTCGCGGCCCACAGCGCAGGAGCCGTGATCGTTCCCTTCGACATTCAGCATTCAGACGAAACACTCGCCAATCTCATCCAACATGCAGGATGCCGATTCCTGATCTCCTCCGCTCGCTTCTACCCTAGACTCGACGGCATACAAGAGCTGTTGCTAGAGCCTCTTCCAATCCTGGTCGCGGGCGATTCTCCCAGCGAGGACAGAAGCTGGGATCGAGTACTCGAGGATACCGATTCCACACCTCCGCTGCCGCTGGTCCAGCGGGATCTGGACGATCCCTACCTGATCATCTATACCAGCGGCACCACCGGCAACCCAAAAGGTGTGGTTCTGACTCGACGCAATGTGTACTCCAACACCATCGAGTTGCTGAAGGTCGTTCAAGGGACTCCAGAAGACCACGTGCTTTCCGTGCTGCCCCTCTACCATGTGCTCGCGCTCATGGTGAATTTCATCATCCCCCTCTACATGGGAGGTCGAGTCACTTACCTTGATGTCCTCGACGCCCAGCGCATCATGAAGGCATTCCGTGAGGAAGGCATCACAATCTTTGTCTGTGTCCCCCAGTTCTACTATTTGCTGCACCGCCGAATCCGGCAGGAAGTCCAGGCCCAGTCCTTCTTGAAGAGATCCCTCTTCAGGAGACTTTTGAGCCTCTCGCATTTCTGCGAGGAGAGGCTCGGGCTTCATCCTGGCCGCTGGTTTTTTTCTCCCATTCACAAGCAATTCGGCCGACAGTTCCGCATCTTCGGAGTGGGAGGCGCTCGCTTCGACGCTGAAGTGGCCAGGGCTCTCCGCGACCTGGGGTTCACCTTTGTACAAGCCTACGGAATGACCGAAACAGCGGCCTTGGCAACGGTCAGTCCCGCGGGCTCTGACGGCCTGGGATCGGTTGGCAAGCCTCTCTCCCACGTGCAGATCAAGATCGATTCACCCAATGAACAGGGCATAGGTGGTGTGCTTATCCGGGGTGACAATGTCATGTCGGAGTATTGGCAGAACCCCGCGGCTACTGCAGAGGTGATCCGGGATGGATGGCTAGACAGTGGGGACCTTGGGTACCTTTCACGCGATGGATTCCTGAACATCACTGGTCGCCAGAAGGATGTCATCGTCCTCTCGTCCGGCAAGAACATCTATCCTGAGGAACTCGAACACTTCTATCAAAGCAACTGTCCCTTCATCGAAGAGATGTGCATTGTCGGGGTAGCGCCGAGCGGCGCCGAGACACAGGAGAGGCTGCATGCCGTCATCGTCCCAGACTTCGACTACCTGAAGAGCCAGCGGGTGGTCAATTCCTACGATATGATCCTCTATACGCTCGAGACTCTTTCCCGCCAACTGCCCTCTCACCAGCATGTCCTGAGCTTCGAGATACGGACCGAGCCCCTACCCCGAACCACGACTCGAAAAATAAAACGCTTTGAAGTGATGGATCAGGCGGTAGGTACAGCGTCCGGTTCCGCGGACCGTTTCGAAGAAGCCACTGCTCCGCAGGGCACGGTCGAGGAGAGGATCTTTGAATTGCTTCGTCAGGTCAAGAACCCTCCCCTGATCCATAGAAAGATGAACCTGGAGCTGGATCTGGGCTTCGACTCATTGGGACGAGTGGAGTTCTTTTCAACGGTTCAAGAAACCCTGGGCGTGCGAATCTCGGATAGTGCTGCCGCAGAAATCTTCACCGTCGAAGATCTGGTGGCCTTGGTTGTAGACCTAGTGGGAGGAAATGACGTCAAAGCGAAGGACGTGCGACAGTCCTGGACCGAGATCCTGAACGAGGACTTCGACGCGGCCGATGCCCAGAAGATAGGGGAGATCCTGGTCCGCCGCCCGGTGATGGAGCCAATCTTCTACCTCACGGCCAAGCTCGTCCACTTCCTGTCCAAGATCCTGTTCAGAATCAAAGTGACCGGGCGGGAGAACCTGCCACGGAAGTACCCCTTCATGCTCTGTCCCAACCACTTGAGCTTTCTGGACTCGTTCTTGGTAGTAGGCGTTCTTCCTTATCACGTCATCAAGCAGATCTTCTTTCTGGGATACAGTGATTATTTCGGTGGCCGCTACATGTCCAAGCTGGGAGGTATGATCAAGGTCATCCCGGTGGACTCTGACCGTCACTTGAGACAGGCCCTTCGTCTAGGCGCAGAAGGGCTTCGCCGCAACCTGGTACTCTGCGTTTTCCCCGAGGGGACACGTTCCATCGATGGCAGTCTCAAACCGTTTCGAAAAGGACCGGGAATCCTGGCCACTGAGCTGAATATCCCCGTGGTCCCAGTTGGAATCAAGGGGACTTATGAAGCCTGGTCCAGGGGTTCCAACAAGATTCGGCTACATCCTGTAGAAATCCACTTCGGCAAGGTCTTCTCCCCGGACCCTTCGGAGACCTCCGATGCCGTGACCCAGCGCCTTTTCCAAAAAGTGGATGAGTTGATCACCCCCGAGAATACTGCTTAAATGGTCAGGGATGATGGCTGCTCCAGCGTTCCCGGTCGCTGAATTTGAGTATCTGGATACTCTCTGGTTTCAAGTCTCTGGAACCCTCTGCAATCTGCGCTGCTCCCACTGCTTCATCAGCTGCTCTCCCGAGAATCACACTTTGGAAATGATGGAGACCTCACAGATCTTCCAGAATCTGGAAGAGGCCAAGCGGCTGGGCGTCAAGGAGATCTACTACACCGGGGGAGAACCCTTCATTCACAGGGATTTCCTCCACATCCTGGAGCGGACTCTGAATGACTTTCCGACCTCCGTTCTGACCAACGGCTTACCCATCGATGAGAACCGCGCCGACCAACTCCAGAGAGTAGCTGAGGCTTCTCCGTACTCCTTGGAGATTCGGATCAGCCTCGACGATTACGAGCAGGAGAGAAACGATGCTGTCCGGGGAAAAGGGACATTCCGGAAGGTTCTTGCTGCCTATAAGCGACTCTACGACAGGGGGCTGCTTCCGATCCTGACGGTGACGGAGATCCGAGACTACCTGGAACCGAAAAGGCCCGGAGAGGGAACCTACGACAAGTATGCCGATCTGCTCAGGTCCATCGGTGTCGGCCGTCCTAGAATCAAGCTCATCCCGGTCTTCGAGATGGGCATGTTGGACGCTCCCAAACGTCCTTCCTACGTGACCCATGACATGATGGAACACTTCGATCCAAGACTGCTTCAGTGTTCATCATCCAGAATCGTGACCCACAAAGGAGTCTACGCTTGCCCCATCCTGGTAGGCGAGGAAGGGGCACGCATGGGCACCTCTATCGGGGATGCGTTGCGACCCTGTTCGCTCTACCATAGCTCCTGCCACACCTGCTATGCCACCGGTATGACCTGCAAGAACCACTGACCTTTTGTGTGGCGAGGAGCTCATGGAGACATATTCCAAGGTCGCGTTGTTTGGCGGCGTCTACAATAACTACTTAGCCCTGGAATGCTTGCTGAAAGACTGCGAGAAAGTCGGGGTAGATGCCATCTTCTGCCTCGGGGACATGGGCGGATTTGGTCCGCATCCTGACCGTTCTTTCCCCTATCTTCGGAACGGACAAATACGGAGCATGGCAGGGAACTACGACATCTCTCTGGCCCAGGGGAAGGAGGATTGCGGCTGCGGCTATACGGATCCCCGCGATAATCACTTCGCCCAGATCAGTTACGAATACACCTTCGAAAACACGGCGCCGGAAAACAAATCCTGGCTGGGAACTCTCCCCCCTTCGCTTCGCTTCGCCCTCGGCCCCCTGCAGGTCGAGTTGTGCCACGGCTCACCCCGCCAGACCAACGAGTTCCTGTGGAAGAGCGCATCTCCCGAGCATCTCCTGTTCAAGTTCACCCAGGAGTGTAATGCCGAGGTCGTCTGCTGTACTCACACCGGTATCAAATGGCATCGCGCTCTGGCTCAAGGGCGGCACTTCTTCAATGTTGGAGTCATCGGTCGACCCGAAAATGATGGAGCCACGAACGTCTGGTACACGCTCCTGGAGTATGAGGGAAGGAAATTAAAGTGGGGGTTTCGCCCTCTCCATTACGATCACGAAGTTCTGGTCAAGGAGATGGAAAGGGAGGGCCTGCCTGAACCCTTCATTACCACCACCCGCAGCGGCTGGTGGACCACCTGCCTGGAAATCATGCCCGCCAAGGAACGAGCCTGCGGCCTTTATTGATTCATTTCAGCTGAAACTCGCACGATTCGTCGCACGTCTCCTGTCCTCCGAAGGTGCCGCCAACGGGTGAACTACCAGCGTGCCGAAGCCACGTCCGACAGAGCCGCGAACGACTTGAGCCGTTAGCAAAACGAGCCAGGTTCCGAGGAGAGAGCCGGACAACTCTTCCCCACGCAGTGACGCACAATCTCCCAGTAACCGGAAGTTTCGTTCTCGAATGGGGCAGCGTAGCGGGGGTGGAACTGATCTGAAACTTGAACGATTCGTCGGAACGTCGCTGAGGAAGAGCATCTATAGATGTAGGAGCGAATCACAGCCGCGCACGGGGCCGAATGTCAGCAAGATCCCACCCGGTTCCGCGAAGTAAGCGGAACTGAAGCCTTCAGCTGAACGATTCAGCGCGAAGTCACTCGTTCCGGAGGCGCTGCGCCGCCTCGGCCATTGCCCGCAGCTTCAGATATGCCTCGTCCGGGGGTATGGGATTGGTGTGGGAGGGAGCGAAGCCACAATCAGGGTTCAGCGTGATCCGCTCTTTGTCGACATAGCGGCAGGCTTCCTTCACCATGCCCACGATCTGATCTGGATCAGGGATCTCTACGGCACGAACGTCAACACAGCCAAGCCCCAATTCCATTTCCTCCGGAAAATTCTCCAGGACCTCGAGGGAACCAGCGTTGGGCAACGCGAACTCCATCACCAACTGGGAAACCTTGAGCTCCTTGAGGAAAGGCATCAGGTAGGAGTAATCCCCCCGGAAGCCCGTCTGGCGGTTGTAGTGGGCTCGGCAGAAGTGGACCCCCGTCTTTACGTTCAGTCCCTCTACCACCCGATTGATGGAGTCCATGCTCAGGTGAATCTCACGCTCTACTTCCTCGAAGTGATCGCGGTAGCCCTCATCCACGAAAAGCGAGAGCCAGGGATCGTCCAGTTGGATGAAATGGACTCCTTCGCTCTGAAGCCGTCGACATTCTTCCTTTAAAATAGGCAGGATAGCCTCCAGGAAGTCTTCCCGAGTGGGATAGGCGTCGTGCGAAAAATCGGGATGCCAGAGCCGTCTAGACAGGATGTAGGGAGAGGGAAGGGTCACCTTGACCGGGCGAGAAGTATTGGCCAGGAGGAATCTGCTGTCGTCCAGCACCAGAGGTTGGTCGTATTGGATAGGCTGGACCACCGCCGGATACCGCAGTGGCGACTTGGCCTCCGATGGCGGCAGCACCTGCCGGGATCTGGGGTTGAAATAGTTGCCATCATCGAGGATGGCTGATCCGTCCAAGGCGTCGCGTTCGAAACCCGAGACTCTCTGGGCGAATATCTTCACGTAGCTCTCACGTCGATACTCTCCGTCCGTGATGATGTCTATGCCAGCCATGTCCTGGAGCTGAATCGCAAAGAGAACCGCGTTGTCCAGCCGCTGCTGGAACTCTTCTTCGCTTATTCCTCCGTCCCACCGGCGCTGGAACAGGTCCAGGACCCATTGAGGGCGCGGGAGGCTTCCGACGACAGTCGTAGGAAATAGCCGAGTCTGATTCATGAGCTCACTCCCGAGCGTCCGACTGGATCATGGTTTCGGCGAGGGCAAAGACGCAGGAGCTTCGATCTCCACCGATACTGTCTCGCCAGGCATCTATCACGAAGGGAGTTCCGGGGATCGGCGATCCATCCAACTCCACTGTGGTTTCGTCGGAGAATAGCAGTAGGGTGAAAAACTCGAATCCCTCACTCAAGGGTCCATAGGCGATGACAGGCGGCTCCTTGACGCTCCAGCCCGCAACGATTCGGTGACCTTCTGTCTCCACGACCCAGCGGGGGGAGTCGTGGGTGGACCCTTGTCGCTGAAAGTCGGCCTTGACGATGGGAGCGTCGGGTGAAGGTACAGTCCCCATCTTTAAGAATCGACTATTGATCCACTCTCCTACTCTGGGATTGTCGGTGCAGACAAGGTTGATCCCTGCCGCCGGTATCACCAGATGGAGAGTGTTGCCTTCGCCGGCTTCGCTATATCGAGTGTGGTAGAGGCTAAACCTCGCGCTAGGCGCTTCTGCACCTGGCGGCTTGATCACATTGATCCAGTGCTCTCCCGACCAGACTAGTTCCCCCGAATTCAGAGCGGGTCTCGACATCTCATTCCTCCTTGTACGATTGGTAGCCATGGTAATAACTTGAGGGTACAGTGGCAATCGCCGGCTCGGGAATGAACGGTAGGTTTGGAAGTGATAAAAGGAGAACCTGAGAGATAACCATCGCCACGAGGTTTCTTAACCCGCATTTCTCATCGCGTGCTGGCAGAAATGCCCATACTGGACTCTACTGAACTGTAATCTTTTGCATTGATTCACAGAGGGAAAGAACCTGCACTGATTAATCCGTTGAAGGAAACATGAAGGGTTGGGGCTGGGATCAAAATCCAGCACGCCGTCCCAACGCATGGGTTCTTCTCTCCTTCTGCTCTGAGCCGACGCGCCCAATCTACGGCCCAGATCGCCAGGAAGAGTTCTGTTTCGATCATAGGATCTCCTGTGGCAACATGTTCTGCGCTAGCCCTCCTCCATAGTTCGGGAATCGGCCAGTATGAAGCTTCATTCAAAAGGTGTGCCGGGCACCACGGATACCGATTTCGAAGGGATCAGACCGGCCACAGATGCCGATGCGTGACGAAAGATTGCCTCTCCTCGATGACGACGGTGGCGCTCTGGCGCCCCGAGAAGCATATCCTGAATTCGCCTATGAGTTCGGCCCCAGAAAGCACCTGAGCGATCATTGGCGTGTCGTGGCCCGACGCAAGGGGGTGATCCTGACCTTGGTTGTGACGGCTCTCGCCATCTCGACCGTCTACACGTTTCGACAGCCCCCACTTTATCGAGCTACCACCAGGGTGGAGATCAAACCTGAGTTGGCCAACGTCCTTCCCTACCAGGACTTTGAGCGAAGCTCGGCCGCCTCACAGTACCGAGGTTATCTGAATACCCAGATAGAGCACCTCACCAGCCACAATCTTGCCCGGCGCCTGGTCCTGGCAGCCGGCCTGGAGCGCCAAAGCGAGTCAAGACAGGAAGCGGCAGTGTGCGCAGCAGTGTGGGACTGGTTGACTGGATAGAACAACGGAGAGCGCAGCCGACGGCTGACGAGGGAAGAACAAATCCAGCAGAGAATCGGCGAAGTCCTGGGCGCGGTTTCGGTCGTGCCGGCGCCAAACTCCTACATCATCGAAATCAATTACACCTCGTCCGATCCGGAGTTGGCTGCGCGTCAAGTCAACATCCTCGCCCGGGAATACATCGAGTACAGCCTTCAGGCCAAGTACGACTCCACCAACCGTGCCACAGAGTTCTTGCAAAAGCAGCTTGTCGACCTGAAGGCCAAAGTCCAGGAAACCGAAGAAGCCCAGCTTCGCTACGCCCGAGCCCACAACATTCTGAACGTCAACGAAAAGCAGGATGTCGTTCTTCAGACGCTCGCTGACCTCAATAGGGAGTTGACAGAAGCTCGATCGGCCCGCATGTTGCGTATTCCGGTGAAACCGGCCACCGAATCCGGAGGAAACCGGCCGGGTCGGAGCGAAGCGACGCTGGAGGTTGATAATCATGTTCCAGGTGGCCGGTTTGAGTCAATCCCCATGACGCTCATTGGGTAAGAACGCATCATCTCGTCTCTCCTTTCTTGAGTGAGTTGCCGATGCAAAGTTTGCATCAGCAGATTGTTGTTTCCATTGTTGACTCAGAGTCCTGAGTCGGCTTCTGAGATAATCCCAGTAGGGATCCGAGACCGGTTGTTGTCTGACTTCCTGAATCAGAGGTTCGAAGTAGCTCAGGGAGGTGATCGCTCCTCCGGTGTGACCATTGAGCCAGGCGATGTGCTTGCGGGCGCAACCCAGGAGCAGAGCCTGCTCGATCTGCTGCAAGGACAGACCCTGGTGGTAGAAGCAAACGGCCAGCTGGCGGTCCGCCGAGGAGAAGGAGCACTGGACGCCGGGGGGCTCGAGCTACAGACGGGCGATCTGATCGACGTATTGGGATTGGGCCGCTTCAGGCTCCCGAGCGGGGGATCTTCGGTAAGGCCAGAAGGGCTCGCTGATCTGGAGGCGGGTGTGCTCGTGTTGATTGCGGGCGAGGGTGAGCTGACAGAGGCCTCGAGACTGGAGTTCACCCAGATAGGTGGAGAGGGAGCGGCGAGACTTGCGCAAGGCCCGAGCCAGCTGGGTGGGCGAGACAGTCAGTTCACCGGTGGAGCGATCCGCTTTCAGGCACAGATAGACGAAGAGTTTGAAGGCCCCGTCGGAGACGTGCTCCATGGCCTGCAGCATCGGAGCACCGGCGGCAAACCAGCCGGCTTTGACTTTCAACTGCGGTGTTGGACTCATGATTCGTCCTCCTGCTTGGCGGGGCGATGACGATGCCGGCGCATGGAAGCCCCTTCGAGGTCGATGCGGTAGGCATTGTGGACTAGACGATCCAGGATGGAATCAGCGGTGGTCGGATCTCCGATCTGCTCATGCCAATGGGTGACGGGGAGCTGAGAGGTGAGGATCGTAGATCGACTGTCATGCGGTCCTCGCAGATCTCGTAAAAGTCCCGTCGCTCCCAGCCAGGACGGATGTTTGCGGCGACGCAGTAGACCAGCGATGAGAAATGCGGGTTAGTCGCCGATGCTCTCGACTGTATGCGCTGGAAAACGCCTATCGGGCACCCAGTCCATCGGCTGTAAGCCGCCTTCTGACTTCCTTGTGGATATCTGTAAATTGGAGAATGAAGCGACGATGCTCGCTATCCTGCCAGTCGTACAGCTCGAAGGACCACCACCATACGCCTTCGGCTCCTCCGGTGAGAGCAGTCCACGCCATCTCCAAAAGGGCCTCTTTGGTTGGGCGTGGATCCGCCTCGAGCGGAATCTTCTGCCGAAGGGTTTCGGTCGCGTATTCGTACCAATCACGGCGTCCGTGGCCTTGAAGCACCATCCAGACCGGACGGTTTCCCGCCAACCTCGTGGCCTTTGATGTAGCTCGCTCGACGTAACGTTTCCAGTCAACACCTTCCTTATAAGGGTAGATGTCCAGTCCAAATACGGACGCGAAGGGAAGGAACTGGCGAACCCATCTGGTTTCAGCGGAGGCAGCATCCACGTGAAAGATGCCTTCGATTCCGCATTCCTTGAGACGATTATAAGCCGACTGAAATCGCTCAACTGAGGGCTGTCGCGTAGGCCCCTCGAGGGGAAATCGGTATCCAGGTTCATCCGGAGCATAGACGCCCGCGAATGCAGGGTGAGTACAGGCGGTCTCGAGGACGGCGTCCAGCCAATCCTCGGGAATCGCGGCTGGCTGCCAACTGTCAAAAACTAGTCGAACGCCCAGCTCAGCAGCCCGATCCAAGTCCTTGCGCCACTGTTCGGGCTTCAGTCTCGGGCTGCGCCAATACAGCGTGTGTGTGAAGCCTAGATCGACCAGAAACTGGAAATACTCCACATCCAGGTTACGAGGAGCGCTCCAGGAACCGAAGACCGGCCGGTGATCAACCGAGGGGCGCCGTCTGGCAGGTACTTCGGCATCTTCCTGGCTCGAAGCCTGACAGGAAAAGAGTGAAATCAAGGCGAGGAAGAAAAGCCGTTTAGTCAGGATCGAAAGCCGACGACGCTCAGCCCCAGCCACTTCAGTCCAGATCCCAAGGGCGGATCGGATCGTCCAACTCGTCCTTGGACTTCAAGGCCTCTCGGAACTTCTCTTCGAGACCTTCCTGACGTTCCTTTTCATCAACGAAGGCCTTGTCGAATAATTTTGCAGCCTTCTGCTTGCGGTCTTTGACATCTTGCACCGCATTCTCGAACGAATAGTCCAACTTCTTTTTCTCGGAATGAAGGACCAGACCTGTCTGGGTATTCACCAACAGACTGGCTTGACAGCAGGGACACTCGACTTTTACGTTCTTCGACTCAGCCATAGCAACATCATTCTAACAGGCCAGATCACGAATGCGGGCTAAAGCAGGGCCAGTTGTTCTTGAACGCTGGGATCCGAAAGGAGCTCCTGCACGCGGAAAAGTCGGAGAAAAGAATAACCGCTGAAGTTTTCTTCCGCTCCCTGCTCTCGATCGACCAGACAGATTACCGCGACCACCTCGTAGCCGTGAGTCTCGGCCCTTTCTATAGACTTCAGGGCGGATGTACCCGTGGTGCACACATCGTCGAAGATGACGATCCGAGATCCCTTTTTGCCTTCGAAACCCTCGATATACAGTTGGGTTCCGTGCTTTTTGGGCTCTTTCCGCACAATGAATGCAGGCAGAGGGGTATAACGGTCTCGTTCGGCGAAGCTGACGGCGGCTACGGCCGCTACCACTGGATCTGCTCCCAAAGTGAGGCCTCCAATCGCCTCGGCCTCGACTTGATGCCGTGCCAACTCATCCAGGATCAGACGGGCGCAAAGGTAGGCTCCCTCAGGATCTAGCGTCGTCTTCTTAGCATCGATATAGTGCTTACTGGTCATCCCCGAAGTTAGAGTGAAGTTGCCGATTTGCAGCGATCGGGTGATCAGGATGCGGCGGAGGTCTTCTCTGATCTCATTCATGCGTAACTCCCTCCGAAGTATATGTCATCGCAGTGGGAAAATTGGCACGTATTCTCACGTAGGGAGGCGCGGAAGAGAGATCGCTATCGAGAATGGATGTTGTTACCGTAAGAGACCTTGCCGACGATGAGGGAAGCGTCCCCAAAGGGGAGCCAGTGGCTGTCGCAGCTTCGCCAGGTTGGTCCCGGCGCAATCGTGGCGTCAGCAAGTATTGGTGCCGGTGAAACCGTTCTGGCGGTGCGTGCGGGTGCCTGGGGTGGCTATGACCTCCTCTGGTTGATTCTTATCGCAACTATCACCAAGTCGTTTCTGACCCTCTATTTGCTGGGACGTTACGCGGCAGTCTCGGGCCAGACCGTGGCCGAGAAGTTGGTCGACTTTCCCGGCCCCAGAGGCTGGCTGTTGTGGCTGATACTGGGCCTTGAAGCAGTCGTAGCTCCCTTCGTTTTCGTTGTCATCGCCGTCCCCAGCGGCCGTCTGATGACAGAGATCGTGGCTTCGGTCGGACTCGTTCTCTCCTACAAGTGGTTTGCGCTCACGTTCGTCACTCTGGCCATCCTGGCAGGAATTTTTCAGCGCTACGAGACTCTGGAGAGATCGCAGGCAGTGGTTTGCCTCGTGCTATTGGCCTGCACCTTGCTGGCCTCTATCCTGGTCCGACCGGAAATCGGGTCGATATTCAAAGGGTTCTTCCGTTTCGGGTATTTCCCTGCCTATCCGGAGTGGCTGCCGTTGGAAATCAAGTCCAGAAGCAGGGTGTTGGAGCTGGCTTCGGTGTTCGGCTATGCCGGGAGCATCGCGATGAACTACATCGTCTATTCCAATTGGATCTTGATCAAAGGGTGGACGGTTGGTCGGTCCGGATCGGATCGCAAGCATGCCCTTAAGCCCCTCAAGTGGGACGTCTTCTTTACCGCCTCCCTGATTCTGCTTGTCACTGCTGCCTTCATGATCGCTGGAGCGGCAATCCTTGCACCCAGCCAGAAGATCCCCAGCGGATATGATCTGCTCACCGAACAGGCGAGTATCTTTGCCCAGATCTCCCCGCTCATGATTCCGCTCTACTATGTGATCATTCTGGCGGCCCTCTGGGGCACTCTCAACGCGCTTCCAGAGATTTATGGAAGGGGAGCCCACAGTTTTCTACAGCAGTTGCTTCCGCAGGGTAAGAAGCTCCGATATTCGCTGGTGATGAAAGTCTTCGGATTCACCCTGCTACTCCTGACCTGGGTCTTTATCTGGACCGAAACAACGCCTATCGTCATGATCGATCTGGTGGCGCTATTCAGCACCAATGTCGGCGTTGGATTGACCTGTATCGCGGCCGTCTGGCTAGACGGGCAACTGCCGCCCGAGCAGCGAACGGCGAAACCGGTCCGTTGGGCCGGAATCGCCGCCGCCGCCGTCATTTCGTTCATGGCCGCAGTCTCTGCCTGGGCGGTTGTGATGCGCTACCTGTGAGAGGAAGGCAGCGACTTAGCCCCGCCACCGGCTGCACCGGATCATTCGAGAAAGAAACTTCCCGCTATTGGGGAGATTGTGCTGTTGTCCGGCTCTCTCCTCGGAACCTGGGCTCATTTTGCTAACGGTCCAAGTCGTTCGCGGCTCTGACGGACTTGGCTTCGTAACGCTGGTAAGTTCACCCGTTGGCGGCACCTTCGGAGGACAGGGGACGTGCGACGTTCAGACGTTCGGACCTGTGACGAATTCTCGGTATGAATCGTTGATTTGAATCCTGCGTCTTATTAGGGGTAGAAGACTCACTGTAAGGTCGACAAAAATGCTTGGAGAGGAAGATCTAATGACGGTCGATAATCGGTTCAATCCGGATGAGTTGAAACAGCTATTGCAAAACAAGTACGGCACCGGAGTGCGTGTTGAAGTCTTTCCCAACGCCCAGGGAGAGGAAACCGACGAGGTAGAAGGCGAGGAACTCCACACAACTCAGAAATTTGATTTCGAACATAAACCGAGCGGGATCAAGGAATATCTCGACCGCTATGTGATCCAACAGGATGATGCCAAGAAGGTGTTGGCTACAGCGATTTGCGATCACTACCACCACATCCAAAACTGCCAGGGATCAGAAGATTGCCGGGACTACAAGAAGCAGAACATCATCTTGATCGGTCCCTCGGGAGTAGGTAAGACCTACCTGGTTCAGAACGTTGCTCGACTGATTGGAGTGCCTTTCTTCAAGGCCGATGCGACCAAGTACAGCGAGACCGGCTACGTCGGCGGAGACGTGGAAGATCTGATAAGAGAATTGGTCCATCAGGCCAAAGGGGATATCCAATTAGCAGAGTACGGTATCGTCTACCTCGACGAGATTGATAAAATTGCCTCGCCCTCAAACAGCCTTGGAAGGGACGTCAGTGGACACGGGGTCCAAAGAGGCCTCCTCAAGCTATTGGAAGAGACCGAGGTGCCTCTGAAGTCGCCGACTGACATTGCCAGTCAAATGCAGGCGTTCATGGAGGTCCAGGCCGGGGGAAAGCCCGAGAAAAAGACGATCAACACCAAACACATACTGTTTATTGTCAGTGGGGCCTTCACGGGTCTGACGGACATCATCAGGAAACGCCTCGGTGCGAAGAGGATAGGCTTCATAGGAGAGAAGACCTCCCAGGAGCAACAGCGTTTTCTTTTGCAGAAGGCTCGCTCCGTCGACTTCATCGACTACGGCTTCGAGTCTGAGTTCATTGGAAGGCTACCAGTCGTGGTCCACTGCAATCCGTTGACCGTCCCGGATCTTTTCAGGATCCTGAAGGATTCGGAAGGATCGCTGTTGAAACAGTACAAGAGTGACTTTCTAGCCTACGGGATTGATGCCTACTTCAAGGACGAGGGGATTAGAGCAATCGCCGAGCGAGCTGCCTTGGAGGAGACCGGCGCCCGGGGGCTGATCACCGTATGTGAGCAGCTCTTCCGTGAATACAAGTACCAGTTGCCGGATAGCGAAGTAGGTGATCTGGTCGTGGGACGGGAAATGGTAAAGGACCCGCCTGGGAAATTGGCAGAACTTCTCGCTAACCCCAACCTCTATCGAGAAGAGGTGCTTGGTTTCAGGCTAAAGAAACTTGAGAGGGAATTCAGCGATAACTTCGGCGTGGAAATCAGGTTCACGCCGGAAGCGGCCGAGCTTCTGGCTTCTCGAGCGGTCGCCGAGGGACGGGACATTTTGGAGTACTGTCGCGAGCTGTTTCGCGATTACGAGCATGGGGTCAAACTCTTGAAAAAAAGTTCCCGGAAGGAACCCTGGGTCTTCGATGTCGACGCAGTTTCTGATCCGTCAGGATCCTTGGAGCGCTGGATCAGGGAAACCTATCATTGACGTGCATAAGTCGTGCCCTCTATGGCGTCGCGCCTGAAATTCTCATTGCTAGTCTTCCAGGGGCGTCGCTGACAAGGGATTCTTGACACGAGAAACCGCTGGGTCCAGAGAGCCCCAGTTCCTGGAAGGGCTCGAACTATTCAATCGGCAGGAATTCTACGACTGCCACGACTTGATAGAAGATCTTTGGCTCCAGGAGTCGAGTGACAAGCAGCCTTTTCTACAAGGCATCATCCAGGCTGCCGTTGCTTTCTTTCACTACCAACAAGGCAAATGGGGTGCAGCCCGCACCATGATGAAACAGTCTATCGACAAACTAGCCACTTACCCACGTCTTCATGGGGGGATCGACCTGGGAAAATTTCGGTCTGAGTTGCGGGTCTGGAAACAGGCCCTCGATGAGGCTATTCGTCGGGGGAGTAGGGCTCCCCTGGACCTAGAGTATCCGCTGATCAGTCTGCGATTAGACTGACGGTTGCCTTATCGAAGGAAGCATTAAGGGTTCTGTCAAGAATAATTTCGCAGATTTGGCCGCGAACGATTGAGCGAAACCGTAGGCGTAGCCGAGCCTACGTTGAGGATTTCGCGATTGAGGAGCGGCCGAAGATGGTGTGAAGATGAGATGCCAGAATGTGAAGTTGTTCTTGAAAGAGCCCTAAGTCGAAATTTTCCGGTAAACGGCCGCATACACGGTTCGAAAGGGCGATACACAGTAGTTCTCTACCAGGTTCTTAGCTGAAACGGGATGGTTAAGGCACCTTTCCAAATGCTGGTTATTCACACTGAAGGAGAGACGCATGATGTCTGCACCCTCTGCTCTCGTCTCAACCTGGAAGGCGTCGGTGGGATTGGGCTTCAGCAAAAAAATGTCGCAATACCGGTAGTTCTTGAGCTCGTAGGGTGTAGGGACCAGTTTTTCACCCAGATTCTCATAATGGGCTAGCAGTCGTCGTTGAAAGTCCTGGTAGTCGAATCTCTCGACCTTGTTGTTTACGCTGACCTCAATCAGCAGGCTATTCTCCTGCCAACGCGATAACAGCCCATAGGTAAAATCCAGGTCGTCTTTGTTGAACTTGATCCGGTGCCCTCGTTCATCGTGGAAACGCTTTAATTCCTCTTGCCGCTTCCCAAGCTCAGACTCTGTTTCGAGCTGTTCTCGCGTAGAATAAAAGCCGGAAATGTTTTCATACCAGTCGTCGATGATCGAGCCGAGAATCTTGTCGGTGGCTTGCTGCAGGTTGCTCTCTTGATTAGTCAAAGTCATCAATTCATCAACTGCCGGATTTGCTGCTCAAGTTCGAGTCGGGTCACGAAAGAGGTCTCTTCAAGGTCTGGGTCTTCTGCCAGCAACTTACGCACCTCAAACAGCGAACTTCCTCTCAGGATGTCGTTGAGTTCTTGCGGAGTGAGGGTTGAAGGGTGAGGTCCCGAAGGAGAGATCCAAAGTTCGCTCTCTCCCCTAGCGCAGCCGATGAGTAGTTGGTTCGTCTGACATAGTAACTCTAGATAGTCGAGTGTAATCCAGTTGATCATCAGCGCTCGTCCGGGCCCAGTATATTCAGTTTCGATCTACGGTTGCAAGCGGCGGGCCTCTACCCTCTGTACTTGAAAAACAGATTTGGATGCGGCACGTTTTCCGTTGGGTCTCAACGCTCGCTATAATGTGAGCGGAGCGTGCAACAATGCAGGAGGAATCCGGGGAGCTCGTCGTCGATGTGGGCGAGACAAATTTTCAGGGACAGGTCGTAGAACACTCGCGAACCCGACCGGTGATCGTCGATTTCTGGGCCGCTTGGTGTGGGCCGTGCCGGACCTTGACTCCGATCTTGGAGGGACTGGCTAAGGAATTTGGGGGCGCGTTTCTGTTGGCGCGAGTGAACACGGAAGAGGCGCCGCAGCTCGCTAGTCAGTTCCAGATACAAAGCATACCCATGGTGGTTTCCTTTCGTGATGGCGAGCCTGTGGATCAGTTCATTGGATTGCTTCCGGAAAGCGAGGTGCGCCGCTTCTTGCGGGCGCAATGTCCAAGCCAAGCAGATCAGATCGTTCTTCGGGCCAAGAAAAAAATGGCGGGAGGAGATGTTGAGGCGGCCTATCAGGATTTCCGGGAGGCTCAGGCCCAGGAGGCTGACCACCCTGGAGCCCTGCTCGGTCTCGCCCAGATCGCCCTCGAGCATCAGAACTACGACGAAATGGACGAGCTCCTCGCCAAGATTTCAAACCTCTCCCCTCAAGCCGATGAAGCGGAGCGACTCAAGGTTTTGGCAAGACTCCAAAGACGGTGTAGAGAGGCTGGAGGGCTGGAAGCCTCTCGTAGCCGGTGGGAGCAGGACCCCTTAAACCTGGAGGCCCGCTACGTTGTGGCGTGCTGTCTCGCGGCGAGCCTGGAGTACCGCGAGTCCCTCGAGATACTCCTAGGTATTGTCGCTGAAGATCGCTCTTTCGGAAAGGACGCTGGGCGCAAGACAATGTTGGACGTTTTCGCTCTCAACGGCAATCGATCACCCCTGGCCGAAGAATACCGTACACGCCTGTCCCGAGTGATCTTCTGAACCCACGACTTGCCAGTTTGTGTCACCTCGAGTTAACAAAAATCGTTCTTTTCGGGCTCTCTTTTTCTGCAGTTCGGTTCCCTTTCAGCTAGTGTTAATTGGATGCAAATCGGCGTAACTCCAAGTTCTCTGGTGTTTTCCCTGAGGTCTCTCTGATCTCGCCCACCAGTTTGGCCTCAGAATTGCTAACAGCTAAGCGCGGAGCCTTGGGTAGATGTAGGAGTGGGTGACTCGCGCTGTGTTTTCCAGAACCCGTGTCGAGCCTTTTTAAATTTGGTGTCCAGGGGCTCCGCACTCTTCTTCTTTTCTCTCTCCCATACCTAAGTATACTGGAACGTAAATACGGCAACGTTTGCAGATGGAGCTTGCGCGGATCTTTGGCGTGGCTGGGGCCACAGGCATCTGCTCTAAGAGGTCAATCCCAACGGGATTGCGGATTCTAGCCCAGCCCAGGGTTTCCGAACCCTGGGCTGGGCTAGAACAACCCAGAAGTCAACCCTGAAAGGGTTGTGGAAAACAAGCGTTCCGCAACCCCTACAGGGTTGAGATCAAAGGGTATATTCCGGGCACATAGGTAACAGTTTCTCCCAGGCACATAGGTTACAAGAGGAGTCATGTCATGGAAAGAGACGTGTGTAATGAGCGAAGGAGTGAAACTGATGACCGAACATCTGGAGGGGGACTATGGAATTACGGAGTTATCGCAGGCCTATGGGGTGAGTCGGAAGACGGTGTACAAGTGGATTGGGCGTTACGAAAAAGAAGGGTGGTTGGGACTGGAAGATCGCTCGCGTGCGCCCCACCGCCACGCTAACGCGGTGGAGAGGAGATTGAGAAGAAGCTTTTAGAATGGAAGGCCCGTTGGCCGT
>Ga0310121_10002349_pt1 | contig 18063 bp, 15 predicted proteins | sample CB27_Tmax_986_MG_FD_203504 | JGI IMG/M metagenome (GOLD analysis project Ga0310121, IMG submission 203504) | Marine microbial communities from Western Arctic Ocean, Canada - CB27_Tmax_986 | ecosystem: Environmental > Aquatic > Marine > Oceanic | place: Canada: Western Arctic Ocean | collected...
GAAACTCCAAGACTCCAAAAGTGTAACCCATGTGCCCGGGAGAAATTGTTGCCTATGAATCGGGAGCTACACGATTCGAATAGAGCTGTCTCTTCATGGGTTCAGCGGTGGCGCAACCGCTTTCAGGGTTGACTCACAGACCATGTTCCGCTGACCCAGAGTTCGGAAACCCTGGGTCAGATGCCACAATCCCGTCGGGATTGACCTCGATTACAGCTCGCGAAAAACCCGGGTGGCGGTCGGTACCAAGGGGACTCGCCGACATGAGATTCGAAAACCGAGGATCAACAGTGCGATCTCTTGCGTTCTACTCTTTCTACTCCTCGTACTCAACCGAGACCGATTCCAGGACCGGGGAGTTGGACGACTGCGGACTCACCAGTGTGGCTTTGTACTGGATCCAGCGAGCATCACCAGATAAGTCGGCCAGCGGCGTCCCCGACTCTTTGTAGTAGGATCCTGGACCCGACGGACCTTGCCAGGGAGCTGCCTTTAGTTGCTTTCGAGTCGGGGCCACCCTCAGCTGGAACTCGATTGCCGTGCGATGGGGTGTTCGACCGTTCCAGCGCAGCCCTTGCAGTCGTACCTCCCGACCCGCATCAAAGACCGGGGAGAGATAATCGTAGCGATCGCTCCGATCGTAAACCTGGCCAATGTCTACTCCGGTGAAGCCGTGGGGACCCCGAGAGGGCAGGGTGGTGCGCCGTTTCGCCGAATAGCCATTGGGTCCTCCCCAGTAGAGGAAGGAGTCGGTGCGGTGGTTTCCATTTTTCTGATGACACTGGAGGAACAAGTCCAGATGACCGTCACGGTCAAAGTCCGTCGCCAGAATTCCGGAGGCCGAGTCGGAGGGGATTCGGGTCACTCTGTCGGGTGCGAAGCCACTGGCAGCATTCCAGTAAATATAGGAAGGATTACTGCGGGTGTCTCCGCCGTGATAGCTGCTGAGTATCAAGTCGAGGTGCCCGTCCTGGTTCAGATCCGCCGCTGCCGACTTCACTGGTCCAAGCGCCGGAAGAATTAACCGATGGCGCTCCGAGTAGGGTTGCGCAGGATCCTTTCCGCCCCAGTAGATAAAGGCGTCACCCCGCGGAGATCCTCCATAGATCAGAGGAAGTCCGTCCTTGGTATGTACCACTTCCTGGGGTGCATCAAGGTCAAAGAGATTGGTGGCAATCAGGTCCAGATGACCGTTGTTGTCCAGGTCGGCTACATCTACCGAGACAGCCCCTCTCACTGGCAATCGTGTGCTCTTCCGGGGATCGAAACCAGAGGAGCTATTCCAGAAGATGAGGATCTGCTTGCTGATGACCGCGAAGACCAGATCGACCCAGCCGTTGCGGTCCAGATCAGCCAGGGTAAGATCTCTGAGATCCGTCGCCGGAAGAGCTGACCGATTTGCATTGGTGAAGTCGCCGGGCCCTCCCCAGTACACATGGGTCTCTCGGGAACCTGGACTCCACTCGGCCAAAGCCAGATCCAGATAGCCGTCCCGGTTGAGGTCTGCTGCCCGTGCCGCCCTACCATTGGCTGAGAGAATGGTCTCATTCCGCGTGGAATAACCCTGGGCTCCACCCCAATAGAGGACCGACGGCAAGAACAGATCCACGTGGCCGTCCTGGTCGAGGTCCGAAGCCGTGTACGATCCTCCCCCTCTGGGCAGCTCCTTCCGCCGCTGAGGATCGAAGTGGCCGCGCTCGTCTCCCCAGTAGATATAGGCTGGAGTAGGAGCCACTCCGTCCCGCTTGTTGAAGAAGACGACGTCTTTCTCGCCGTCTCGGTTCAGGTCTGCGGAGAGCACTCCGGTGGCTCCCCAGGTGGGAAGTTCGCTTCTGCGTTGGGTGTCCAGTCCCTTTGGCCCGCCCCAGTAGATATAGGACTCGGTGGTATAGGTGATGCCTCGTTCGGGAGGCTTGTGGAGTTGACCGTCAGTATAGTGGGCGATGGCTAGATCGGGATGGCCGTCGTCGTTGAGGTCATCGATGGCGCAGTCGGAGGCGCTTCGCGTAGGGATTGCCGTCCTCCAGTTGGCGCGGAATTCCCCGGAGCGGCCCCAATAGATATAAGAAGCTCCCCCTTGTGCGTTGGCAAAGAACACATCGGGCTGACCATCTTGGTTGAGATCTCCCACCGCTGCCGCCTGGGCATCTACCGTGGGGAGACGAGTTTTCTTAGCCGGGCTGTACCCTCGGGCCGAGCCTCGGTAGACGAAAGAGTCGATGGCCACTGTCTCCACGATCTCGTACTGATCAAACTCACGAGCTCCCACACGACGAGAATTGGCCAGCACAATCTCCGGGATTGCATCACCGTCCAGGTCTCCAAGCGCAAGTCCCGAACTGCGTTCCCCGGGCAGGAAGGTGCTGGTACCGAAGGGGTTGTCCTTCTGGGCACTCCCCCAGTAGATAAGAGCTCCTCCTTCGCCCACTTCGTTTCCCTCCATGGCGAAGACAACTTCTGCCAAGCCGTCCTGGTTCAGATCCGCGATCTCCACGTCGCGGGCATAAATCGTCCTCAGAGAGCTCCTTCTCGTTGTTTTGTAGCCGTCGGCTGCCCCCCAATAAATGTAGGATTTCTGAAAACGATCCACCCCCATATGGAAGCTCAACCCGCTGTTGGCGAAGACCAGTTCGGGATGTCCATCCCGGTTCAGGTCTGCCGCCGCCACGGCTTCGCCACCCTGAGTAGGAAGGCTACTGCGGCGAGAGGGATCAAAGCCGCTATCTGCTCCCCAGTAGATGTAGGAGTCCAGGTCGGTCCGGGTGTAGTTGGAGCGATTAACCACAATCAGGTCCGTGAATCCGTCCCCGTTGAGGTCTGCCGCAGTCCCCGACTTAGCCCCATCGGTAGGTAGACGAAGGCGTCGACTCGGCTCAAATCCGCCCTTACCCCAGTAGATGAAGAGATCCACCTTGTCACTCCGGGCATGGTCGCTTGGGAAGACCACGTCCAGGTTCCCGTCATCGTTGAGATCCCAGACATTGATGAGTCGTACGCTGCCGTCCGCGGCGACGTAGGTGTTGACACCGCCGTCGGCGAAGCTGCCGTCCACCAGGTCCAGAAAGCTGGACGTTGTCCAGGTCTTTGAGTCTCCCGCCCAGATTTCGAGCGAATAGAGGGCTAGACTGGAAAGAAATAAAAGTGTTGGCGACAGGTTTCTTTTCACTTGGCCATCTCCGATGTTGGTTTGGAAGAGAGTCCTAGAACCAGGATCAGGGCGAGGATCGAGGCCGTCAGACCAAAACTGAAGCTGGCTGGAAAGCCATACAGATCGGCTAGGCCACCGTGCAGGGCCGGTCCAATGCTGCTCAAGGGAGACACCAGGGAGTGGATGGCCAGATTGCGGGTGGCCGCTGCTGCCGATGAGATGCTGATGATGTAATTGGGGAAATATACACCACCCAACTCGCCAGCCCCCATGATGCCGAATGCCAGAAGATAGAGATGTCCCGGAACGAGCCATGCCCAGAGAACGGCGGCTCCCACCAATCCGACACAGGCAAAAAGAGGGGCACGGCCCCCCCACCGGACGCTGATGATTCCCAGCAGGAGTCCTCCCAGACATTTGAACCCGAAGCGCAGAGCCATCATCCAACCCGACAGCTCCTGGGGCTCCCTCCCTAGAGCCTCTCGGGCATAGAGAGTAAGGTTGGGCATGGCATTGAGGGTCAGATACCAGAAGAGATAGGCAAACCAGGCTATCAGCAGAATGCGCACGCTCCAGTAGGATCGGATACTTCTCCAGAGATATGGCAACAGGGGCGGTTGGCTTTCCTCTTTGACAGCTACCATCTGGTAGCGGCTGTTGAGGATCGCGATTGCCACCATACAGGGGATTCCCGTCAGGTAGAGGATTGCGAAATCGTGAGGAAAGAGGAGGTTTTCGATTCCTCCGCCCAGGACGTATTGGGCCCAGAAAGAGCCTACCACGCCTGCCAGGGGAGACAGGGAAAAGGCCCACTTGAGAGCGCGGGCTCGACCCTCCGTGGTGGTTCCACGCTTCATGCACTGAAACGAATAGACATGGGCGACGTTGGAGGAGAGTCCCTGAGCCAGCGCTGCGACGACGACGACCCAAAGACGCGTCGAGTCCTGGAATGGGAAGAGCAATATCAGCAGGACCAGGAACAGGACCAGGCCGGTCAGCAGCGAGGCTGTCACCACGGTGGCTCTCACCCGTCGATGGGGGACGATCCAGGAGAGGAGGATGGGTGCCACTGAGGCCAGGAGGTAGCCTGAGCTAGGCAGGTTGGACACCGTGACGCTGGCTCCCAGACGGTCGCACAGGGCCGCCTGGACGATGCCCACATAGATGACCGGAGCAGCCAAGTAGTGCAGGAAGGCTGACAGGATCACGATTCGACCGTTGTGACGGTCCATCGCCGGTGTTATTACGCCGTCCGGAGCGGGGCGCGTGTCCGCTTCCTGTCGATCGTCGGTCACGTCTCTGTCATTTGGCGGCACCTGCATGATCTCCTGGCCAAATGAAGTTTTAGGTTAGCCCGGCCACCGGCTGCGCTGGATCATTCGAGAAAGAGTTGGCATTCGAATCCCGGTTTCTACACAATTCCCTGTAGTACGCCACAAGCATATTGGAATCATTGGGTTACGTTCTTTTTGCCCCGCTCTAGAAAGAGACCATTCGGTGCCAACAGAGATCTTGCTGTTGTCCGACTCTCTCCTCGGAACTTGGCCTCATGTTGCTAACGGCTCAAGTCGTTCGCGGCTCTGTCGGACTTGGCTTCGTAACGCTGGTAGTTCACCCGTTGGCGGCACCTTCGGAGGACAGGAGACCTGCGACGAATCCTTGAAGTTCCAGCTCAGTCATACTACTCTCGGCTGAGTTCGGCTAACAACTCCCTGACCCCGGCCCTGTCAGGGCTGGACCCTCGTGCGATCATCTCGACGACTAGTGTCTCGAGCATCTCGGGATTCACCCCTTCCAGGGTGGCGGCTTCCAGCGCATCCGTCCTGAACTGTCGTTGTTCCAGTACAGTCGTCTGCACCTGCGGCGATCTCGGTGACGAGGCTGGTTGGACTCGGACGTCGACGGACAGCCGGATTTTATTCGAACGGTTGGGTGTCCCCCAGTGGAGCAGGTGGGGATGGAACATGAGGATGTCGCCGGGCCGGTAGGTGGCCGTGAGCCAGGGTTCGGCTATCGCCTCCAGGGCCACTCCTTTTTGCCTCCTCCCTTTGAGGACATAGGAATAGACGTCCTGTTCGACGTGCTCGCGTAAGCCCAACTTATGAGAGCCCTCGGCGAGGGCCAGTCCACCCATGTTCCTATCAATCTCCATCAAGGGTATCCAGAAGGTGCGGAAGTCGGTTGTGTGTCGGATGTAGACGTGATCCTGGTGAGGAGGGGAGCCGTGAATCTCGTCCTTTTGCACCGTGTATCTGAGAGTACATGAACGGAAGGTATAGACGGGCTCTCCGAACAGCCTCTCGAAGAGCTCCTGCGTGGTACTTGTGTCGAGTAGTTTGGCGTAGTAGTCGAGTGCGTAGAGTCGGTCGTCTTCGATCTCGGCCAGGTCCTTGCCTGACCAGATAGGGTCGGAGCAGCCGGGATTCACGAAGCCCTGCTGCTGCAACTCCTGGACGAAGTCGTCTCTCACTGTCCGGACCTCGGCAGTATCCAGGACACTGCGTAAGAAGAGATAGCCCTGCCGATCAAAAGCGGAGTTGAGGGTATTCTCGTCCTCAAGGTATTTGTTTGCCGTCTGGAATCCCCCATAGGTTTTCGTCTTCATCTCAGCTTTCCCAAAGCGGCTTCCGAAAAAAAGGTTCGAGGGGACTTCTGGTGACCTAGACTCTGAGCAATTTCCGGAAACTACGTACCGGACGTGTCTTGCCGAGGATCGTCCAAGAGACTTCCCCCACATAGATATCCCCACGAGAATCGACTGCCAGACCGTGTGGGGCGATGAACTGGCCTGGTCCCTCGCCTGGGCGGATGTCGCCTAACTGGGCCAGGCGCCGCCCGCTCAAGTCGTGAATGGTGACGCAAGCCCCAATGTTGGGGTAATCGCTGTTGACGGTTTGCTCCGTTTTCAATTGGCCAACGTAGACCAGGTCGTCTCTAATGTGCAGGCCACACGGGCGATGCAGGTTGTTCCACTGCTCCAGATAGTTGCCTTGATCATCGAAAATCTGGATTCGGTGGTTTTCCCGGTCGGCAATGTAGACCCGGCCCTGAGTATCAGTGCAGACGCTGTGAGGAAGGTTGAATTGGCCAGGATCGGTCCCATAGTCTCCCCACGAAAACAGATGTTCGCCCTCGGTGCTGTACTTGTGGACTCGGGCATTTCCGTACCCATCGGTGATGTAGAGATCGTCAGTCTTGGGATCGAAGGCGACCGTGGTGGGACGATTGAATGGCTTCCCACTTTGAGGAGGCGCTGGCTCGTCGCGGCGACCGATAGACATCAACAGTTCGCCCGCTAGCGTGAACTTTCCGATCCAATGCCCATCGTCATCGACACAGTAGATAACTTCTCCGTAACCGGCCTCATTGCGTATGGTCACACCGTGGGGACGGGTAAAGCCTCCTTCACCCCAGGACGTAACCAGGGTTCCGTCTGCTTCGAAAACGGTCAGTGGATGGTCACCTCGATCGAAGGCATAGACCCGGTCTTGTGCGTCGACCACCACATCGATGACCTCTTTAGAGCCCCACCCATCGGGGAATTTGGCCCAATCAGCCAACTCCTCGTAGACGAAATCACCACTGCCAAGTGTTGTCATGACTTGATCTCCCTTACTCCACGTATCGCTATGAGTCGCACGACGCACCCGGCTGGTCCGAGGCGACCCGTTTGTACTTCCACTGGGATCCTACACTGCTACGGGGAGTTTCAATAGGACTCTCTTTCCAGGTCCTGCAGCAACTGAGCATAGGTTTTGATGAGACCGCCTCGCTGACGCGAGAATTCCATTGCCCGATCCCGATTCCTGAAGGCAACCAGACTCGGTAGACACCGATCCCAGGACAGGGTGTATTGCGTTCCGGAGCGATCTTCTTGCATCTGGTCCGTCTCGCAGCAGAGATGAACCGAACTATTCTCCACATAGTGGGCCTCATCAGCTGGAAAGCGCTCACCCGTAGAGAAGTCAGCGACCCGGGCATCGACCACGTCCCGGCGACCCCGCTGGAAGTGGAGGCCGCAGCGAGGACAGCATACCTCGATGGAGCTCTCATCCTCCAGAACGATGCTATAGAAAGTAGCTTTGTGCACACCGGGCGGCGGCAGATCGCGCAAATCGGTTCCAGCTGGATGTAGACGTAATAGCCGGCCCTGACACCAGTCCTCGGGTAGGCCCGCCTCACGAAGAATCTAAACGAAACGAAAGCAGGATAGCGGTGTGTCCTCCGCCGGTTTGACGATAACCGGACAGCCGACTGCGACGGCAGGCCCGACCTGGTGCACGATCAGGTTCAGGGGATGGTTGAAGGCGCTGATCGCCACCACCACCCCTATGGGCTCCCGACGAGTAAAGGCAACGCGCCCTTCTGAGGCGGCGTTCAAGTTCATCGGGATCTCGTCGCCACCTTCGGTACGCAAGAATTCATTACAGCTCTTGACCCCATCGATGGCTCGAGCCACTTCCACGCGGGAGTCGGTCAAAGGTTTGCCTCCCTCGCGAGCGGACTCGATGGCCAATTCCTCGGCCCGCTGGCTCATGATATCAGCGGTTCTGGAGAGAATCTCAATCCGCTGGCGGAGCTTCAGCTAGCGTGATCGTTCTCCGAAAAGACCGAAGGCGCTTGCATGGGCTTTCTCGATGGCCCCTCGGTCGGCGGCCGTTACGGTGGCGATAACCGAGCCATCGTAGGGTGCTTTGACTGCGAGCTCGCCGCCGTCCGACGTCGCATCCGGTACCAACATGGGGAAATGGTCTGTCATCGAATCGCCTCCGTTCAGGTTTGACCGGGTGTCATATCGCACCATCAATGTTCCCCAGCCTCTCGGTCAGGAGCTCGTTCTCTCGGTAGTCGATGGGGATCACGACCAGGGAAGGACCCTCGGCATCAAAGGAGGCTTCCAGGGTTGCCTTTAGGTCTCGGCTGTTGTTGCATCGGAATCCGTTCCAACTGAAAGCCTGAGCCAACTGCATCCAGTCGGGATTCGAGAAACTCAAGTCGGTGTGACGGCCAAAATGGGTCAGCTGCTTCCAGGCGATGAGGCCGTAGGCGTGGTCTTCCCAGACCACAACTACAATATTGGAGTTCAATCTCTTGGCGGTTTCCATCTCCTGTACGTTCATCAAGAATCCTGCATCACCACACACAGCCAGGACCCGACGGTCTGGGTGAACCAGGTTTGCAGCGATGGCACCGGGAAGAGCGAAGCCCATCGAGCAGAATCCGTTTGGGATCAGGCAGGTATTCGGCTCATGGCACTGATAGTAGCGAGCAATCCACATCTTGTGTGCGCCCACATCCGAGAGAAGTACATCGTGTGGACCCATCACCTGACGGATATCCCAGAGGGCCTTTTGCGGCCGGATCAATCCTTTCGTATCATCGTCCTTGTGCGCTTCAAAATCCCGGTTCATGCCGGCTCGCGCTCCGCGGGTATGAGCATGATCGAATGCCAGATCCTCAGCACCACCGGCGTCCACGCGCTCATTCAGCATCCACAAGGTGTGTGCCAGATCGCCGATGACTTCCGCATCGATGGGATAGTTCTCGTCGATTTCGGAGGGTATGAAATCAATGTGGACAATCTTTCGTGCACCGTCTGAGTTCCATAGGCGTGGGTGATACTCCACCATGTCGTATCCCAGTGAGATCACGACGTCGGACTCCTCAATAGCGGCCTTGGGATAATCTCTGGACTGCAGGCCCACCGTATAGGCACAGGCTTCATTGTCCTTGTCCACGCAGCCCTTAGCCATGAAGGTGCTGACGACTCCGATTCCGGTCTTCTCCACGAATCTGCGGAGCTGTTTGGTGGCGCGTCTACGGATGGTTCCGTTTCCCGCCAGAATGATGGGATGTTTGGCTTGCCGGATGATGTGCCAGGCCTGGTCCACGATTTTGTCAGCGGGCACGGCGCGTCGAAATCTACGCGGCTCAATGGGCTCACTGGTTGCCTCCGACTGGGCGATATCCTCGGGCAGTTCGATGTGGCAAGCCCCCGGTTTTTCGGTGCGGGCCAGACGGACGGCCTTTCTGACGATCTCGGGAATGTTGTTCGGATGAAGCACCGACTGGGCCCATTTGGTGACCGGACTAAACATGGCAACCACATCCATAACCTGATGGGATTCTTTGTGCAGTCTTTGCGAATCTCCCTGGCCCGTCAGCACCAGCATTGGGGCCCTGTCCATGTTGGCATCGGCTACGCCAGTGATCAGGTTGGTTGCTCCCGGGCCCAGGGTGCCGAGGGCGCCGGCGGGATTGCCGGTAAGCCGACCGTAGATCTCCGCCATGAATGAGGCCCCTTGCTCGTGTCGGCAAAGGACGAAGCGGATCTGCTTCGACTGTTCCAGAGACATCATGAAGTCTGCATTTTCTTCCCCTGGTACCCCGAAAATGTACTCGATTCCTTCTGTTTCAAGGCACTTGACAAACAAGTCTGACGCTTTCATCTAATCTCCTTCTTTTCAGCTTGGCCCTGCCTCCGGCTGCGCCGGATAGTACAGGAAAGAAACTTCAGTCGAAGGATGTGGCGGCGGTCTCCAGGCCGCCCTGCTTTCGAGCCAAATGGCTCGAAAGCGGAAGACTTCGGCCTGGAGACCGAATCCACGTCCACCGACCGTAGCAACCACATGAAGTTTCAGCTTAGCGAACAGCACAACATTTCCCCTAGAAATCCGGATAGCTCGCTTTCGTGCCTTTTCTCTACGATCATTTGTTGCCGAGCGGGCTTGTTTGCACTACCGTCGCATCGCCATGAGGCGGTCGAAGATGCTTCTGATCGTAGGGGTCAGGCGTGCCCGGTTGTAAGCATCACCACACTGGCGAATCGCTTCGGCCACCGTGGGATAGGGATGGATGACGCTGGCCAGCTTACTTAGTCCCATTCCACTTTGCATGGCCACCGTGATTTCGCTGATCATGTCGCCGGCGTGACTGCCCACGATAGTTGCCCCGACAATTTCGTCCGTGCCCTTCTTGACATGGATCTTGACAAAGCCCTCGCCCTCGCCATCCACAATTGCACGATCCACATCGGAAAACTCTCGGATGAAAGTGGCGTACGCTATGTTGCGATCCTCCAGATCCTTTTCATACAGCCCGACATGGGCTACTTCGGGTTCGGTATAGGTGGCCCAGGGAATAAGTAAGCTGGAGACTTTGTCACGGCCAAAAAACAGCGCGTTGCGGATGACGAGTCGCGCCATGAAATCGGCCATATGGGTAAACTGATACTTGCTCGCCACATCGCCCACGGCATACACGTCCGGGTTGGTGGTTTGGAGCCGGTCGTTCACCTCTATGCCTGTACGCGGGTCATAGGCCACTCCCGCGGCCTCAAGGCCGAGTCCATTGACGGTGGGTTTGCGGCCGGTCGCCACCAGTAGGGCGTCAAACTCGAATGTCTGCTCGCCGTTCTCGTTCTCTACCACGACGACTATTGGCGATTTTCCATTTTGACTCTCGATCCGTTTGAATGCTAACGAGAAGTGAAATGTCATGCCATCGCGGCGCATCGAGGCTTCAACCAATCGAGCTGCGTCAGGATCTTCTCGAGGAAGAATTTTGCTGTCGCGGACGAGGACCGTCACCTGAGACCCAAGACGCTGGAACGCCTGGGCCATTTCCAGTCCCATCGGACCGGCGCCGATGATGCCGAGACGGGTCGGCAGCTCCGTCAGGTTGAAGAGTGTGGAATTGGTCAGGTATGGCGCTTCCGCGAGGCCCGGAATGGGTGGAATCGCAGCGGTACCGCCCGTCGCGATCACGGCCTTGGAAAATCTGAGAGTCTGCCCGTTTACCTCAATAGTGTCGGACCCGGTGAAGGTCCCTTTTCCCAGAAACACATCCACTCCGACTTCCTCAGAAAACCGCTTGGCGGAGTCATGGTGAGAAATCTGCGCCCGCAGACGGCGCAAGCGTTCCATGACGTAGCCGAAGTCAACCGAGACGTCGCCCTCGATTCTAACGCCGAATTTGGCGGCATCGCGAACAGCCGCCGCCGCCTTGGCACATCTAAGCAGTGCCTTGGAAGGGACACAGCCGACATTGCTACAATCGCCACCTAACAGGTGGGCCTCGATCAGGGCGACCCTGGCCCCGACACCGGTGGACCCGGCCGCCGATACCAACCCGCCTGGTCCTGCCCCGATCACCACCAGATTGTAGGCGGGCTTGGGAGCCGGACTGGCCCATGATTTCGGGCGTACGTTATCGAGTAGTTCGATATTGTGTTCATCCAGGGGGGACACCCCGGTGGCGCCAAGATCATCTTGGGGAAATTGAGCCAGAGATGGATCCCGCTCCGGTATGTCGGGTTGCAACGAGGTGGTGTCCTCGCCCGTGGTGAGCGGCGAAATAAAGTCAGACCAGCTCACGCTGCTGCCGTCGGGCTTGAGCTCCTTGCTGCCGTGATCTTCGTCCGAAGCGAAGCGGTAGAATAGGTACTCACTCTTGAAAGGGTGGGCATGCTGCACATGATGAAACACTCCGGCGCTCAGAAGCAGGTTGCCGATGCGTATGGCGTCTGCTTCATCGTGGGCGATGTCCTCCTCGACGAGTGTCTTCACCGCCTCGTTCCCCACAAAGCATTTCGCATACTTCCGCGGTGGAAATCCATGCCGGCGGTCTCGGATATCTAGAACCCCCCTGACCTTGGCGGACAGTGTTTCAAGCTGGTTGGGTTCTAGTGATGCCTCAAGCTCGGTCTGTTCTTCATTTGACATGCTGACTCTCTCCTGCTTCTAGGCCGGGGAAGGTTCTTAGGCGATCCGGCGATCCAGCGCTCGCCTGGCTATCCGGATGATATAGACGGTTACGGCCAACGTAGCCAGCAGTCCGGTCACGGAGAGCGTCCACTCCGCTGACGATCGAGTCTGTCCTGTCTGTCCCACAACCACAAGGTCTCTCGCCAAGGAGCCGAGGTAGACGTACATGAGCGTCCCCGGCAGCATCCCCAGGCAGGAGGCAAAAAAGTAGTCTCGGAAGGAGAGCCTCGTAAGGACGAGCGAGTAGTTCAACAGATTGAAAGGAAAGCCGGGAGAGAGCCTCGTGAGGCCCACGATCTTCCAGCCCTCTTCAGCGATGGCTTCGTCAATACGCTTAAAACCCTCGTGGCCTTCAATCTTTTTTGTCACCCAGTCCCGTGCTAGATAGCGGCCGATCAGGAAGGAGACCGAGGCACCGAAGATGGCAGAAATCCATACAAAGAGTGAGCCTTTGAGCACTCCGAAAACAAATCCTCCCCCTAGCGTCAGCAGCGAACCAGGTAGGAAAAGGATACAGGCAGCGACATAGAAGAAAACAAACGCAATCGGGCCCCAGGTTCCAAGACCGGAGATCCAATCCAGGGATCCTCTCAGCAACTGATTCAAATAGAGAGAGACTACGGCAAATACCGCAATCACTAGACCTGCTCCCAGCATAAGACTCTTTCCGTATCGCCGCTTTTCTTTCATTGCCTACCTCATAAGTGGTGGAAGTTAATCGCGTCCGATTCTTCTTCGAATCGGCTCTTGCTGAGAGAAGGGTTCCATGAGAGGTCGATCTGTTACAGGCGCCGCCGAAAAAAGGGAAGGCAGTAGGCCGATCTTTTGCGTAGCCCTGGACTCCAGACCGAAGTATTCCCATCGAGCCTGACGGCTCGAAGTACGGAGGCCACCGCTATTGGGTCACACTCCGGGGGGCAGGGCGGAGAGAGTGAGTCCTCTCCCAAGTAGGTTTCCAGGGCATTCCTAATCTTGGAACGAGCCCGATGTAACAGCACTCTTTGGTTGGATTCGGAGATCTCGAGAAGAGTGCAAACCTCGTGCGCTGTCCAGCCCCTAACATCCCTGAGTGTGACGACCTTCCTTTGTGCCGGCAGGTGCTCTTCTATGGCGGTCTGGAGCTGCTCCATGCTCTCTTGGGCCAACAGTCTTTCCTCAGGGTCCTCACCCCCACTTGCTGGTGGGACGGCCCAATGGCCCTGAGATGGATCGCCAGCCGCATGAAAGCGATCTGGTGAAACAGCCAGCTCGGCGGCCTCAGTCTCGGTCTTGGCCAACGAGAAGAAGGGGATAAGCTTTTCTTCACGTTTGCGACGCTTGATTGCAAAATTGACCAGGATCCGAAAGATCCAGGTCTTCAGGGAAGATCGAGCTTCAAACCGACGAATGTCTCGTAGGACGCCCATCCAGGTTTCCTGGACGACTTCCTCTGCAATCTCGCGCCTGCGGACATAGAACCCGGCCGCACTCAGCAGAGAGGAGTAATAGCGCTGCACCAGCTCCAGAAAGGCGGTCTCGTCACCTGAGCGCAGGCGATCCAGCAGGAGCTCCTCCCCGGTGGACTCCGGGCGCCGTTGTTCTACATCCTCCTCCGTCGTAGGCAAGCCAAAGAACATCTGTCCAGGGACTCCTGGTTTGCTTTCTCTCAGGCCTATGGAAAGAGACATCTTCACCTCCGACAGATCGATCAATGCAACGGCCCCGGAATCTCAGGTCACCGAAATTGTACCTATGAATCGGGAGCTACATCTTGGGTACTCGCAGCCCGAGGTGCCAGCACGGCCTTCAGTATTCTCTCAAAGTCCCGAGGCTTTTTCTGGTATTCCACAACTTGACCAGTCTGTGAACTTCTCATCGACCAAGGGATCTAGTCTAGAGCATCGTTCCCCGCAGCCTTTTCATTTATGATCAAATCATGACGGAGGGCGCCCGGTCGACAGCGGAACTCAAGAGCAGCTACGACCAAACCAGGCGTGGTATTGGACAGCGTTTTCTGGACCAGAAGAATCCGGAAGCAGCCCTGACTGAACTGGCTCAGGCCGTCGATGATCTGGTAATCCAAGTCGCGGAGCCGTTTTTGGAGCAGAGTGACTTCAGCCTGATCGCATTGGGGGGTTATGGCCGCCGAGAGATGTACCCCTACTCAGACATCGACTTACTCATCCTCTTTCAGGAAGCGCAGAGAAAAGGCGTCGAGAGGAGTGTCACAAGAATGCTCCATCAACTGTGGGACCTGGGGCTGGACCTCGGGCACCAGGTCTGGTCGATTGATCAACTGGAAGGTTCTCTGGAACCGATCGAGTTCGGCCTGGCCCTCCTCGATGCCAGACTGCTTGTCAACGGCCGGGGGCCAGGACAGTCCCTCCTGGATTCGCGGCTCCCCGGTCTCCTTGCCCAGAACCGAGCCGAACTGGAAGAGAAGATTATTTCGTTCTCCGAAGAGAGGCATCGGAACTTCCGCGACACCATCTATCAGTTGGAGCCCGATCTGAAACAGGCACCCGGAGGACTGAGAGATTACCTGACAGGAAAATGGCTGTTGCAGTTGGGAGCCACGCGCCCCTTCCTGACCCAGAGCCAAGCCGAGATCGAAGAAGCTGCCAGCTTCATGAGAAGAGCCAGGATCTGGATGCATTTCAGCAGCGGTCGCAATCAGAACCGTCTGAGACATCCGCTACAGGAGTCTCTAGCGCTAGCCCTATACGGTGCAAAGAGCGGAAACCGTCCTGATGTAGAAACCCTGATGAAGGACTATTTCCTGAATGCCCGAATCTTGAACGGTTTTTGCGCCAAGCTGATGGAAACCCGAAGACCAGTTCCCTCAGTTTCGGCGATTGCAGTCTCCGAGATTCCGTCCCAAGACAGTGCGGTGGCTGTCCTGTGGATTTTTCTGAAATCCATTCAAGAGTCACGCCTTTTGAGCGATGCCACCCGCAGCGCGATTGTTCGAACGCTTCCCGGCTTCTACGAAAGCTTGCGCTGCCCTCCGCTGAAGAATCTGATCCGAAGTCTATTCCATCCTCGTCCAGGACTCTATCGAGCCTTGACGGAGATGTACGAGCTAGGAGTGTTGGAGTCTCTATTTCCCGAGTTTGGAGTCGTCAAAGCTCGGGTCATCCGAGACGACTACCACCAGTTCACCGTGGACGAACACAGTCTCCTTGCCATCAAGCACGTCGAGCTATTGCTGTCAGAGGAGACTGGTATTGACCAGCGCTTTTCGGGACTTCTGAAAGAAACGCCCGAGCCCGAGCTCCTGACCCTGGCACTGCTACTTCACGACGTGGGCAAGGGTGATGGAGAAGGGCACGCGACTCGAAGCGCTGACTTGGCTGTGACCGCTCTCGAACGGCTGGCTTTCGGTTCAGAAGAGATCGACACCATTATCTCCTTGATTCGGAATCACCTGGCGATGTCGTCCGTAATGTTCCGTAGAGATCTGGATGATCCGAGCGTCATCGAATCGTTTGCCGATCTGGTACGGGAGCCATCGTTGCTGAGGTTGCTGACCCTGCTGACCTATGCCGACATCAAAGCCGTTGCTCCTGGTACCTTGAATCGGTGGAAGAGAGATCTGTTGTGGCAGCTGTACGTAGAAACCTACCGCAAGTTGACGTTCGGGTTCGGCGAAGCTCGGGTACAGGAGGAGGATGTTGAGGACCTTCTCCTGGCAGCTTTGCCTGATGACCTGGAGACTGAGGGATTCGAGCGCTTCCTCGAGGGGTTTCCCTTGAGTTACCTTAAAACGACGCCCGCTACCGAAGTCTATCAGCACTATCGTTTGGCCCGCTCGCGAAGTCGAGACAATCCGGTTCAACTAGCCTTGACCCTGGACAGGAAATACTATCGATTGTGCGTGGTCGCACCCGATCGATCCTATCTCTTCGCCAAGATTGCAGGAGTCCTTTCCTACTTCGACATGAACATCTTTCGGGGCTACGGCTTCGCCAACCGGCAGGGCACCGCACTCGATCTGTTCCGGTTCTCGGATACGAAGAAGGCGTTTTCCCTCAACCCGACAGAAGAGGAAAGGTTTCTTCAGCTGCTGCGCCAGGTCATCAGTGGAGAAGTTTCGGTGAAAAATCTCCTACGAGGCAAAGAGACGAGCCTGGTCCATCGAAGGCGCTTCGTAAGCCTTCAGGAACCCAGACTCTACTTTGACAACGACATCTCGGATCGGTATACGATCGCGGAAATCCTGGCGTCGGACTCGATTGGTCTGCTCTACCGAATCGGTCACCAGATAGCAGGAGTGGAGTGCAGCATCGAGCTTGTGCTCATCAACACCGAAGGAAGCAGAGCAGTGGACGTCTTTTATTTGACCCACAAGGGACTTAAACTCGGAGCTGAGTTGCAAGAACAATTGAGAAAACGAATCATCGATTCTGTGAGGACGGCGCTATGAAGATCATTGTGGCCATTGTTCGTCCCAGCAAGGTTGAGGAGATCAAGGATTCCTTGAGCGGGCTTCGGGTCTCCGGCATGACGATCTCCGAGGTACGAGGCCACGGCCGGCAGAAGGGACACACGGCCATCTATCGGGGCAAAGAGTACAGTGTCAGTCTGTTGCCCAAGATGAAAGTGGAAATCGTCCTCCCTGACGAACTGGTGGAAGAAACGATCGAGACCATCATTCAAACCGCCAGGACAGGGGAGATCGGAGACGGACGTGTTTTTGTCCTGCCCGTGGAGCAAGCCTACAACATTCGCACGGGAGAAAGGGACGTTCCGTGAGGTTCCAAGATGCAAGTTCCAAGGTACAAGGCGCGGATGCCTCATATCAGGGGTAGCGCGGCAGATCCGAAAAGTGTGCGAAATGCTCGTCTAGCGTGTATAGCAGAAGATCTAACGCCCTTGCTGAGTAAGCAATTGCGGCGTCCGAGAGTGAGACAGTGATCCCTGATCGCCTCAGTCTTGCTCGAGGCACCCACTAGCGCATGAGCTTTGCAAGTTTCTTTTCGTCTATCTCTAGCGTGGTGCGCGTCTACATAATTTATTGGCATAAGAAATATCTGTCAAGAAAAGAGCTTTGTCCTATGTGTATCAGGCTGCCGCGCGTGGGGGGTGCTGCGTTCTCCATGTCGGTGTGGACTATAAAAAGGACTGGGAAACCTCAATTCGCTCTTTGGTATTTGCGATTTTGAATTTGTCGGTATCTTGTATCTTGTGCCGTGGCTTTCACAATCGCTACCGACCAAAAAACCGCCGATAGACTTGCCGGGTCGAATCGGTCACTGATCCGTAGCGATCCAGCAGGGCGCTCGCCGAATCAAAGCCCAGAAGGCGGGCTAAGGTGGCGGACTCGGCGGCTTCCTGAGGGAGGCGGTTGGTGGAGCGTTCGTGGAGCAATCGCTGCATGGCCTCGACGGTGAACAGGAACTGGACTGCCGTCTCTAGAACTGCCTGTCTGCTCCTTCTAGATGCCCTTTTTCCGGACCTGGTGTTAGATCTGGAGGTATTGGACCACGAATTAGATGTCCATCAGGCCTCCTTTTTCGACCTTGAAGTCGTGGCATCCTGATGCTTTTTCCCTCCCAATCTCCAGCTTCTTGCGGAGTCGGATTCGATCCAGCTCGGAACGCTGGGATGCTAGGTCTGGGCCCAACAACCAGCGAGTTTCTTCCAACGGGCGGAGATTGATGTGGATGGGACCATTGCCCCACTAGCGGCGAATACAAGGAAGGGATGGAGATCAGCTACGACGGTCAGTGGGGCTACGCCCCACTGATCGTGACGCTGGCCCAGACGGGCGAAGTGCTCTATGCCGTCAACCGCTCGGGCAACCGCCCCTCTCATGCCGGCGACTCTCATTGACAGCTTCCATCAGATCCACCACGTCCGGCGCTTGAAAGCGGCGCACAAAATCCCCCCCGTGCTGGGAGCGGGAATCTTCTCTGCTCCCACCTCCTCCAGGAAGCTGACACTGTGACGCCGCATTTCGATATCCTGATAGCGGGTCCCCCCCGTGGCCACTTTGTAGATCAGGCTCAACACGTGATCCGATTCGTGGTACGGCTGGTGGTGCTTGAACAACTTCACCCCCTGGTCAATGGCCTTCGCCAGCCCGCTCCACTTCACGACCTGCTGCAACAGCCCCAGCCCGCCGTAACTGACGGCGTGAATCTTCTCCGAGACTTCGTAGCTGATCCC
>Ga0310121_10002350_pt1 | contig 18060 bp, 10 predicted proteins | sample CB27_Tmax_986_MG_FD_203504 | JGI IMG/M metagenome (GOLD analysis project Ga0310121, IMG submission 203504) | Marine microbial communities from Western Arctic Ocean, Canada - CB27_Tmax_986 | ecosystem: Environmental > Aquatic > Marine > Oceanic | place: Canada: Western Arctic Ocean | collected...
TATGGGTACGTTCACGTATCGCTGCATGAGCCGGACACGGGCCGCTCGGTCAGCGAGAACCGTATCCTCATCGAGTCGGAATCGCTTTCCTGGAAACAGCATTTCATCAAACGGGGCGACGGTCAGGGCGGTTACACCTGCATCGCGGCACAGCAGCAGGTGTTGCCACAATATGAAGGACGCCGGATCGCTCTGTACGGCCTGGTCACTATGGATAACGGCGAGGTCCTTTGTGCCGCGACTGCCTGGTCATCAGGGCCGGGACCGGAGGAGCAGACGCTGATCACCATCAGCGGTGACGGTGGAACGACGTGGGGTGAGTACATTGTGCTGCACGGGATTTGCGTGCGCCCGATGATGTTGGCGTACCTCGGCGAGGGTGTGGTCACGTTTGAATCGGGCGACACGGGCGAGCGAATGCGGATGTTCAGCCACGACTATGGGCGCACGTGGGATGAACGCGTTGAGGTGCCGCTTGCGCCGGACGGCCAGCAGATGGGCGTTGAGGGTAATCCGTTGGTCGATCGCGACGAGCAGGGCAATACCATCCGCATCGCGCAAACGGGGTATACCCTGGAAGGCGCGGCACCGCACTGGAAACAAACCGAATATATCCGCTGGTCGGAAGACGGGGGGCGCACCTGGCCGCGCGTCGATTGTCCCCCAATATGGCGCAGTACCGAGACCTATAACGGGAAAACGTACGAACTGGGCTGCGGCGAAGGATCACTGGTGCGGGCGGCCAACGGTTGGTTGGTGGCAGCGCTGCGGACCTGGGTGCCCGTGCAGTTCCACGACCACCCGCACTTCGAAGATGGCCTGGAAGGTACGGTCGTTTCGATTTCCAAAGACGAAGGAAACACCTGGTCGCCCCTGCAAGTCATTTCCGAAGGCGGACAACTCCACCCCGCTCTTCTTCGTATGCCCAACGACGATCTGGTCCTGACGATGGCCCGACGGGTGGATTTCCGCAACGGCGAGCTCGTCAGTTGTCGGCGCGGGTGCGATGCCGTGATCAGCTGTGATCACGGTGAGACCTGGGATATCGAACACATGGTCGTGCTCGATGATTTCCTATACTTGGATGGCGAACATTGGTTCCGCGGTCAATGCGGTCATATGACCTCGACGCTGCTCCCCGACGGATCAATACTCACCGGCTACACCAACGTCTTCACCGGCGGTGTACTGATCCGGTGGAGACCTTGAGACAGTCCTGTAGATACTGACATGGCCGGCAGCTGCCCAGGCATTTCTTTACCACGCTATCTGTTGCTCGGCGATGAAACGAGTCCTGTTCCGCCACCTTGTTTCATTTTCCCGGTAATGGTCACGCTGGAAAAGTGGCACGTTCACACCGGGCGGGTCGATGTCGACACACGTATTTCCCTTGAGCAGTACCCGGTAAGAGCGTTTTTCCACGTTGATCCGCTCACAACTCTCTGTTATCGGGAAGACAAGCGAAACGAGATCGTCAGGTACAACCTTGCCGACTACCGCATAGCGTCCGTCAAACTTGAGATTTCGGTCGGCAGAATTGACGGTGCACTTCGTTTCCTCCGGCTGCACCCATTCGGGGATCCTGACAGAAAGCTCTACCGGCTCCTTTACCTTGACATCGACCTGCCCCTTGTAAGGGATGTGGCTGTTCACGTCGGCCCATCGGGAACCACGGTTCAGACACAGATTGACCCGTAACTTTCCCGCTTCATGCGTGACCATATTCTCCCAGACATAGTAGATCGTCCGGGTCGCGTTGGCGGTGCAACAATGGGCAATTCCACTCAGATAACTCCCCATATAGATCGTTCCACCCGGCAATTGATCATTCACCCCCAGTGTACTGACAAAAGCGCCGATGTTTCTCTCTGCCACCCTGTCGGTGGTGTGATGAGGGGGGATCTCCGTCGGAAACTCGGTCGCTGGCATCCTCTCCGACAGCCAGTGCAACCTGTCTGCTCTTTTTAACTGTCCCTCGACGAATAAATTGCGAACCCACCTGTCGGCCATGTCCCAGTAATCGCCGGTGCCATTTAAGCTCAGCTTGACTGCCAGCGCAATCATGTCGGCAAGCTCACACATTTCAAGGGCCGTCGCGAACGCAACATCCAGCCACTCGGGGAAACATCCCAGGAGTGTTTCTCCCTGCGTCATCCCGTATTGGAATCCGCGGTGCGCAAAATCAATCGCATCCTGATCACCACCGATTGTCCCGTAATCCAGCAGACCCACTAAAAGTCCCGTGTGACCGTGAAAATGGACACCGGAACGGCCGTGAAAATGGACATGGGAAGCACCCGGATACTCCTCCAGAAACTGTCCATCAGGTCCGTAATAGTCAAAATCCTCCATGACCCAGCGTGCTAATTTCCCAGCCAGATCAAGAGCCGGCTCATAGTTCGCACTCCTGGCATAGTTCGCCAACCCCTGGATACAAGCTTTGTGACTCAGCGCTGACGGCCTGTCAGTACCAGGGTTCGAGGCATCCGTTACGGGCAGATGCGCCTTCTTTCCATCGACCACCGCCAGGTTCTCAAACCCATCAGCAAGTTTCCTGCCGGCATTCTTCCATTGGGGATCTTCAGTCAGTAGATAATAGAGGGTCATCACCCCCAGTGACCTGCCCGCAAGAAAAGGGCAGACGTAATGGTCGCCTTGCGAATCCTCGCCGTTGCACCAGGGCGCATATTTCTTGAAGTCCCAGACACACCATGGCCGGCCGGTCTTGGGAGCATAGAGCAGGCCGTTGGGGCCCTGCATCTGCCTTAAAACCTCCAGCCACCGCTGTTCGACGTGTTGATCCTGATCGTTTCCTGAAATCAGTCTCAACAACGGCAACGACTCCGCAAACTTCGCCAGGATCGTCATATCCGCTGGATCGCTGTGCCACATCACGGGCTTTTGATTTGCGTTAAACGCCGCGCGCCAGTAGAGCTCGTAGTCAGCCTCCGGATCGGTAGGCCCGGTAAGGCCATTGACGCCAATGCTGGCCATATCCTGCAGGTCCAGCGTGTCGGGCACCATGACCTCATGCGCCTGGCCACGATAGGCGGGCAATTCAACCTGGGGCTTCGTACTGTTGATGTACTTTATTTTTCCCACCGAATGCTCCTTCACTTTAAGCAGGCCAGCCTACTTGGTATCGGCCACCTGGGACCCCCTTCCCCTGGACTCGTGCAGCAATGACCGCAGACAAACCTCACCATAGCCACCACCCTCGGTGCGTCAAGACAACCTGCGAACTTCGCTGCACACTTGCTGCTGGTTTGACGGGGTCTACCAAGCACACAGCCACGCCCGGGGACTGCCCGCACCTGGCCTGCGAACACTGGTTCTGAGGTCTCTCTGGGGCCAGCGGAATTCAACGCCATTGCCCCGCCGGAAATGATTCCAGCGGGCTGCTTTAACACCCACACTGGCGGCATGTTAGTCGGCTAGAGACCTTCAGGACGTCTCGTTATACTACCCCGCAGACAACACGCAGCACGGTCCGCCCGAAGGTCGCATCGACTTTATCTTGTCCCCACACGACGTGTAACAAAGCAGATGTACCGATGATCCAAATCCAATATCTTGACGCCGCTCCCGAACTGACGGGTGATGTTTCGACCGGTGCCTGGGCAAACCTTCTGTGGCACGAACAGTTCACACCCCCAGGTCAGCCTGGTGCCGAGTCGGTACCCGGAACGGCGGTTGCAATGGCCCATGACGGCAACATCCTTTATGTCGCCGTGAGGTGCAGCGCTCGCAAAGGAGAAACTCAAGAGCAGCTTGCCAGAGAGAATGTGCAAATCCAGCTCGATCCTGAACGCAGCGGAGAGCGCTCGGGAACTTTTATCTGCTACACAGACGGCAAGGCGTCGTCATCGATAGAGCTTCAAGCCGGAGGGAAGCAAGGGTGGACCGGCGAGATCGGTTATGACGTCCTGCTGCAGGAGGAGCAATGGTCGATGGTTCTGAAAGTTCCACTCAGCCAGTTGGTCCACCTTGAGGACGGGTTATCTCGAATTCAATTCATGGTGGCCCGAGTGTTTGGACATGGCGGTGATAGTAGTGATGTGCGTGCGTTGTGCCATCCGGCTGTGGACGAGCCACAATTCTGGTTTCCCAGTAACGCAATCGGCCAAGCGGTGTTTGAACGCCCGGAGTCACTCGAAGCATTTGCCTGGACTGTTCAGCATTCCGGGCGTGGACAAATAGTTCAGCAGAATGGCAACACGGTAGTCCAACAGAATGTCATGGCGACGAGTTGCTCCACGGAGCGGCGCAATGTGGAGTTGCGCGTCGGGCTTGCGTTGCCCCGCCAGTCACCCGCGTCACTGCTGAAAAGCACCCTCAGCGTCGATGCCGGCCAATCGTCGATCCACAGCATCGAACTTCCCCTGCCGGCAGGATTCAAATATGGCTTCATTCACATGTCGTTGCACGAACCAGAGAACGGCCGCTGTCTCAGTGAGAATCGGAGTCTCGTCGAGTCCGAGCGACTGTCCTGGAAAGAGCATTTCATCAAACGCGGCGATGGCGATGGCGGTTACACCTGTCACCGAGCAGAGCAGCAGATGTTGCCACGATACCAAGGGCGCCTGATCGTTCCGTACGGCCTGGCCACCATGGACAACGGCGAGGTCATCTGCGCGGCCACGGCCGTTGCCAAGGCCGACAGGACACCCCACGTGGGACCGCCGGAACAGACTCTGATCACCACCAGCCGTGACAACGGAGCGACGTGGGCCAGCTATACCGTGCTGGACGGCGTGCACGCCCGCCCCATGATGTTAGCCTATCTCGGCCAGGGCGTAGTCACCTTCGACTCAGGAGACACATCCGGGCAACTCCGGTTTTTCAGTCACGACTACGGTCGCACGTGGAACGAGCGGGTCGCTGTGCCATCGGCACCAAACGGCCTGGCCATGGGCTTTGAAGGCAGCCCGTTGGTCGACCGCGATGCGCAGGGAAATGCCATCCGAATCGCGCAGACCGGACAGACCGTCGAGGGCGCGGCGCCAAACTGGACCATCAACGAGTACATAAGCTGGTCGGACGACGGCGGACGCACGTGGCCCAAAGTCGACAGCCCCGAGGCATGGCGCACGACCGAGACGTATAACGGAAAAACGTACGACCTGTGCTGCGGCGAAGGATCGCTCGTGCGTGCGGCCAACGGTTGGATAGTGGCGGCACTGCGCACCTGGGTGCCGGTGCCGTTCCACGACCACCCGTACTTCGACGACCACCTGGAAGGAACCTCCGTTTCTATTTCCAAAGACGACGGTATCACGTGGTCGCCGCTGCAAATGATATCCGAAGGTGGACGGCACCATCCCACGCTGCTCTGCATGCCCGGCGGCGACCTGATCATGGTCGTCATCCGCCGGATTGATTTCCGCAACGGCGAGCTCGTCAGCTATCGGCGCGGGTGCGATGCGATCGTCAGCAGTGATCACGGCGAGACCTGGGACCTGGAACGCATGGTTGTGCTCGATGATGTCGCATACTGCGACGGCGAACATTGGGTCCGCGGTGAATGCGGTCACCTGAGTTCGACGCTGCTCTCCGACGGATCTATCCTGACTGGCTACTTCAATACCTACGCCGGCGGCGTGCTGATCCGCTGGAGACCTTGAGACGGTCTCGTTATACTGCTCCCGGACAACGCGGCCCGTCGGGCGGTCGCATCGCCGTCGTCTTGTTTACCACGTCTTCATCAAGGCAGATGTACCATGATCCCAATCCAATATCTTGACGCTACTCCTGAAATGACGAGCGATGTTTCGACCGGTGCCTGGGCAAAGCTGTCGTGGCACGAACAGTTCACGACGCCCGCTCGGCCTGGTGCCCAGCCGACGCCGGGGACGGCATTTGCGATGGCCCATGATGAGGACAGCCTCTTTTTCGCCGTCAAGTGCAGCGCCCGTGCAGGCGAATCGCAAGAGGCGCTGGCCCGAGAGAATGTGCAGATCCAGTTTGATCCCGAGCGCAGCGGCGTACGATCGGGGATTTTTATCTGCTACCCGGATGGCAGGATTTCATCGCAGACCGAACTTGAAGCCGGTGGGTATGAACCGTGGTTGGGCGAGGTCGGTTATACATCCCGATTGCAGTCCGGCGAGTGGTCGCTGGTGCTCAAAGTTCCGCTCAGCCAGTTCATCCATTCTGAAAGCGGTTTACGTCGAATGCATTTCAATGTGTCCCGCGTTCCGCAGATGGCGCCAGACGACTGGTTGTGCTATCCGGCACTGGAAACCGTGCAATTCTGGCGGCCGACTAACGCGATCGGTGAGGCAGAATTCGAAGGTGCCGATCGACTCGATGCATTTGCCTGGGCCGTCCGGCCGGGCGGGCGCGGCCGAATATACGAGAGCAATGGCGAACGGGTATGTCACCAGGGCGTCATATCGACCAATTTGTCCACGGAATCGCGGGATATAGAGTTACGCGCTGCGTTTACGAAAGCCGGTAAGCCGCCCTTGGCACAGACAGAGCGCAGCCTGAATGTCGGCGCTGGCGAGTCGTGCACGGAACGCATCGAATTTCCTGTGCCTGACGGGTTCAACCACGGGCTCGTTCATGTGTCGTTGCATGAACCGGACACTGGTCGCTGCGTCAGCGAGAACCGGTTCCTAGTCGATTCTGAGCAGCTGGCATGGAAAGAGCATTTCCTCAAGCGTGGCGACGGTCAGGGCGGCTACACGTGTCACGCGGCTCAGCAGCAGGTGTTGCCGCCGTACGAAGGACGCAGGATTGTCCCCTACGGCCTGGCCACCATGGACAACGGCGAGGTCATCCTGGCCGCTACTGCCTGGCCACGGGTTCCGGGACTCCCGGAGCAGACGCTGATCGCCATCAGTGATGACGGCGGCGCGACGTGGGGTGAGTACATTGTGCTGGACGGGATTCACCAGCGTCCGATGATGTTGGCGTACCTCGGCCAGGGCGTGGTCACATTTGAATCCGGCGACACGACCCGGCAAAGCAGGATGTACAGTCACGACTACGGGCGTACGTGGGACGAATCAATACCGGTGCCACCGGCGCCGGACGGCCAGCCGTTGGGCTGGGAAGGCATGCCGTTGGTCGATCGCGACGCGCACGGCAACGCCGTCCGCATCGCACAGACCGGCCAGACGCTGGAGGGCGCCAAGCCGAATTGGACGATCCACAATTACATTCGCTGGTCGGAAGACGGCGGCCGCAGTTGGCCGCGGGTGGATTGTCCCCAGGCATGGCGCGGGAGTGAGACGTACGACGGCAAAACGTACGACTTCGGATGCGGCGAAGGATCACTGGTACGTGCCGCCAACGGCGACCTGGTGGCGGCGCTGCGCACCTGGGCACCGCCGCAGTTCACCGACCACCCGTATTACGTTGACTGCCTGGAAGGAACGGCCGTTTCCATTTCAAGGGACGACGGCGACACGTGGTCACAGCAGAAAATGGTTTTCCAAGGGGGACGTCACCACGCCGTGCTGCTGCGCATGCCCAACGACGACCTGGTCATGGTCATCATCCGCCGGATTGATTTCCGCGACGGCAAGCTGGTCAGTTATCGGCGCGGGTGCGACGCGGTGATCAGCCGTGATCACGGTGAGACGTGGGATGTCGAGCATTTGTACGTGCTCGACGATTTCCTGCACTGCAACGGCGACCAGTGGATGCACGGCGCGTGCGGACATATGAGTTCGACGCTGTTACCCGACGGATTCATCCTCACCGGCTACGGCAACAACTTCACCGGCGGCGCGCTGATCCGTTGGAAACCTTGAGGCAGTATAGTTATACTGCCCCACGGATAACACGGCCCGCCGGGCGGTCGCATCGCCGTCGTCTTGTTCGCTACGTCTTCGCCAAAGCAGATGTACCATGATCCCGATCCAATATCTTGACGCTGCTCCTGAACTGACGAGCGATCTTTCTACCGGTGCCTGGGCAAAGCTGCTGTGGCACGAACAGTTCACGACGCCCGGCCAGCCTGGTGCCGAGCCGACGCCGGGGACAACGTTTGCGATGGCCCATGATGGAGACAACCTCTATCTCGCCGTGAGCTGTAGCGTGTCTGCAAGTCAAACGCAGGAACAGCTTGCAAGAGAGAATGTACAGATCGTCCTCGATCCTGAATGCAGCGGAGAACGTGTGGGAATTTTTGTCTGTTACGCCGATGGCAAGATTGCGTCGTCGGCCCTTGAAGACCAGGATGGCCGGAAGGAAGCGTGGCCGGGCGAGATCGGCTGTGCGACCCGATTGCAGCCCGGGCAATACTCGATAGCGCTCAAAGTTCCGCTCACCCAGCTCATCCATCGTGACAACGGTTTGCACCGAATTCAATTCAATGTAACCCGGGTGCCTGAGCAGAACATGCCAGAGGGTTTGTTGTGCTATCCGCCCCTGGAACAGACACAATTCTGGTATCCCTGCAATGCGATCGGCAAGGCGGTGTTTGAACACCCGGACTTGCTCGAGGCATTTGCCTGGGACGTTCGGCGGGCAGGACGCGGCCGAATAGTCCGGAACAATGAAGAAGCGGTATGTCGACAGGCTGTGACGCTGACCAATTTCTCCACGGAAGACCGGGATGTGGATTTGCGCGTGGAGCTTTTGCAAGTCCGCAAGCCGCCCTCGGCACAGACAGAGTGCCGACTGAGCGTCGGCGCAGGCAAGTCGCACACCGAAAGCATCGAACTTCCCGTGCCGGAGGGATTCAACTATGGGTACGTTCACGTATCGCTGCATGAGCCGGACACGGGCCGCTCGGTCAGCGAGAACCGTATCCTCATCGAGTCGGAACCACTTTCCTGGAAACAGCATTTCATCACACGGGGCGACGGTCAGGGCGGTTACACCTGCATCGCGGCACAGCAGCAGGTGTTGCCACAATATGAAGGCCGCCGGATCGTCCCGTACGGCCTGGCCACCATGGACAACGGCGAGGTCATCTGCGCCGCTATTGCCGCGGAACACCCGGAGCAGACGCTGATCGCCATCAGCGGTGACGGCGGAACGACGTGGGGTGAGTACATTGTGCTGCACGGGATTTACGTGCGCCCGATGATGTTGGCGTACCTCGGCGGCGGTGTGGTCACGTTTGAATCGGGCAACACTAGCGAGCGAATGCGGCTGTTCAGCCACGACTACGGGCGCACGTGGGATGAGCGTGTTGCGGTGCCGCCGGCGCCGGACGGCCAGCAGTTCGCCGTTGAGGGCAGTCCGTTGGTCGATCGCGACGAGCAGGGCAAGGCCATCCGCATCGCGCAGACGGGGTATACCCTGGAAGGCGCGGCACCGTACTGGAAACGAACCGAATACATCCGCTGGTCGGAAGACGGAGGGCGCACCTGGCGGCGCGTGGATTGTCCCCCAACATGGCGCAGTACCGAGACCTATAACGGCAAAACCTACGAGCTGGGCTGTGCTGAAGGATCGCTCGTGCGTGCGGCCAACGGTTGGTTGGTGGCGGCGCTGCGCACCTGGGTGCCGGTGCAGTTCCACGACCACCCGTACTTCGACGACAACCTGGAAGGAACCTGCGTTTCTATTTCCAAAGACGACGGAGTGACGTGGTCGCCGCGGCAAATGATATTCGAAGGTGGACGGCACCATCCCACGCTGCTCTGCATGCCCGACGGTGACCTGGTCATGGTCGTCATCCGCCGGATTGATTTCCGCAACGGCGAACTCGTCAGCTATCGGCGCGGGTGCGATGCGGTAGTCAGCTGTGATCACGGCGAGACATGGGACCTGGAACGCATGATTGTGCTTGATGATGTCGCATACTGCGACGGCGAACATTGGACCAGCGGTGGATGCGGCCACCTGAGTTCGACGCTGCTCTCCGACGGATCAATCCTGACAGGCTACTCCAATAACTACACCGGCGGCGTGCTGATCCGCTGGAGACCTTGAGATCGTATCGCGATCGCTTTGCCGGGGCGGGCACGCAACACCAACGGTTTCTGAGGGCAACTCTCAGCCACCCAGGCTGACCACGCAACCTTGCCGCATGGCCCGGTCCGCGGCATAGGCAATCTCATGGCTGTAGACCGAGTCGATAAGATGCGTGGTCGACGCCGACGGCTGTTCGCCACGGACAACACGCACAAAATCTGCCACTAGTCGCAGATCTCCACCACCATGCATATCACCACTCGAATCGACCTCAACCCGCTTTTCCTGATAGAGATCCTCGTGATCCGCATCCGGTTTCCTGATGACCAGGCAGCCATCTTCCATCGTCCCTTCGATTTCCCCCTCTGTACCACGGACATGAATATTCCGGCAGGCTTTTGCGGTCCCACCCACCATCTCGTGTGTCGCCACCGACCCATCATCAAACTCAATCATGACCGATTGATGATCGACCACGTCGTTATCACACCGCCAGACACACCGGCCATGGGGATTATCCCCTTTGAGATTCTCAATTTTCTGAGCATCGGTCAGATTGGAAATATGTTCGATGTCTCGCCATACATGCGTCGAATAGAGATCATTGCCGATGAAGTTTTTTCTGGCGGAGTAGTGACAGGTCGATTCAATCTCGCAATCGACCAGGCACTTCAACCCGGAACCCGCCGGGGCATTTTCCTCACGAAAATACATGCGTGAACCAAAGCTGGACACGCGCCCAGGAACACTCCCGCTCTTTAACCAGCAGATCAGATCCAGGTCATGACAGCATTTCGCCAGTAGCATGGGACAGACCTCCTCGCGATTCCATTTGCCACGCACAAAACTTTGGCCCATGTGATCATATCCAACATTCTCGCTGGTATGGATGGCCATGATTCGGCCAATTTCTCCTTCGGCAATTAAGCGTTGAACGGCAATATAAAACGGCGCGTGGCGCAGTATGTGACAGATCATCAGGATGTGGTCAGCCTTCTCTGCGGCATCGACGAGAGTTGCCAGCTCTTCGTGCGATTTGGCAATCGGTTTTTCCAGCAGGAGATGATAGCCTGCCTCGACCACCGGGATTGACGTTGGAACGTGCAACTGATCCATCGTGCCATTGATCACCGCATCTGCCATCTTCGGTTGCCGGGAAAATATTTCGGCATTTTCAAAGCACGCCTCTGTGGGGATGTTGAATATTTCGGCCGCCTTATTGCGACGAATTTCATCAGGATCGGCCACGGCCACAACCCGCATTTTGTCCGGATGCTGGAGCGCATATTCACTGTAGACCAACGATCGATTGCCAGCCCCAAGAATCGCTATGGTAACGGGTTGACCGTGTGACATTCTGCAATACCCCTCGTTGCCAAACACCGATTATGAGTCAGGGCCGCGCCGGCCTGACGAATGGGAGCTTGGATTGTAGCAGACCACCACGGGAGGCAACACACGGGATGAAGAATGACTCACAGATCACCGCGTAGAAGAATCACCGCGTAGAAGAATCACCGACGTTGCGGCAACCGCAGGTGCTCGCAGCTAGCCAAACCTGGCCCGCAAACGGTGCGCGGCTTCGACTTCGTTCTTTAACTTTAAATAGACTTCGTCCAGGCTCACATCTGCAGCCGATCCCGGCGCAAAGCCACAATCGGGATTTAGCGTGATCCGCTCCGGCGCAAGATACTCCAGCGCCGCTTCCACGCGATTAACGATCGTCTCCACCGAGTCAATCTGCCCAGGCTGGCAACTCACACAACCCAGCCCAACCTCAACATGCTCCGGAAGTTTTTGAAACACGGCCATATCGCCGGCGCCAGGAGTTGTGAACTCCATGGTGATATGCCCCACCTTGAGCCGGCCCAACTGCCGCAGGATCGGCTCGTAGTCACCACGGTGCTCGGCCTCGCCACGGGCCCGCGCCCCCGCCCGGCGACAGAGATGCACGGCCAGCTTAACCCCCTCGATGCCGTCGACCACCTGGTTGTCCATATCGACCGCAAAATCAGCGGCGCAATCCGGGTCCTCGTATTGGGCACGTACGTCGGGGTCGACGAACAGGCACAAGTGCGGGTCGTCGACCTGCACGATAGTTACGCCTGCGTCGCGGAGCAACTCGACCTCCCGTCGTAAAATAGGCACGCAATCACGCACAAAGTCCTCGCGCGCGGGATATGCAGCAGATGATTTTTCCGCATCCCACATCCTTTCACCCAGTAAGGCGGGCGCAGGCAGCGTGGCCTTGATCGGCCGGTCGGTAAATTGTCTCAGGCAGGCCACTTCGCGAGCGATAAACCCCGGCTGCTTGGGGGCGATGCGGTCGACGATGATCGTCCACGGTCGCCCGTCGGCCGGGTTACGGCTGAGCTGAAATCCGTGAGCCAACTCGGCAATCACTCCGATGTAGGATTTCCGCTGCCATTCGCCATCAGAAATGACATCCAGCCCCGCCGCTTCCTGCAGCGCTGCCACGTACCCGACGGCAATCCCCATGAGACGTTCGTATTCATCGGGCGATTGGGAACTCCCTTCGGAGATCAGGTCCTTGACGAAACTCGGCCGCGGCATCGAGCCAATGACCGACGCGGGAAAAAGGGGGGTATCGTTCATTTGTCAACGTGCCTCTCTGTCCAAAAATGCCGCGCGTAGTCGAAGTCCTGCTGCGTATCGACTTCGATGTACCCACCAGGCGTATCGACATGTGTCATCGTCACGCCACGCTCAATCATTTCCTGCAGCAAATGAATTTTGTAGGCCTTCTCGAATACGCTGGCCTCGCGCCACGACCGGCCTGCGGAGAGTTCCCGACACCGATGGTAGTGTTCACGCAACTGGGCTGCGCCGCGGGCAGAACACTTCGCCACGCCGATGTATTCGCCGTACGCGTCACCTTCGGAAATATCACGATCAATGCGTGTCACCTTTCCATTGTGGACGGTTACTTTTTCGGCATCATCTGTCGGATGCTCAGACCGTGCCGCGTACCGATCCAGCCAGCACGTATCAACCGCCAGTGTAATATCGTCTTTACAGCCCAACAGCGAATCAACAACCTGCCGCGTAAACAGGATATCGCTGTAGCAACAGATAAACGGCTGGTCCATCAGGTCTTCTGCATAGAACAGCGAGGCCAGGATATTATTGTTTGGCCAGTCTGAATTGTGGCGGAAAGTGAATTCGGGATAGGCGTCGCGGACCTGCTCGATGCGATAACCACCGATGAAACAAAACCGATCCACACCGTTGGCACGGAAGGCCTCCAAGGCCCAATCCAGAATCGTGCGCCCCGACACGTCGGCAAAGCACTTGGGTGTATTGGCGGTGGTGGGCATCAGCCTCTGCCCGCGCCCGGCACCGATGATAATGACTTGCATACGCTGTGGATCCTCAACGCCTGAAGGCCGGCTACGACTCTAAGCCTGGTGTTTCCGTGGGGTTCCGACGATTTTGACACGCAGTCTGTCCGCCGTCAACGACGCTGGTGGGGCCCGTGTCGCAAATCGATCTTAAGGTACAACCGAACCGGTGCCGGTAGTATCTACCCGGTTCAAGTCGCCCAAGAAGGATAAGCCTAACTGGAAAATATTGGTGGAGTAACACACGGTGCGTCATCATTCTCAGCGCTCCGCCGTCAATCGTCGACAATCAGCTCGTCGCCGGCCTTGGTGCCCAACAACGAAAAAGTAACAACGACACGCAGCGTGAACCACTTCTCGGTGACCGAGAGCAGTGCGGAATAAACCTGTTCGACTCAAAAGTGCCCTTCGACAATTCGGCGCTTGACCTCACTGCAACGATTATGAATGATGAAATAGTTCAACTGCATAATATTTTCTACTCTTCCAGTCATTCCAGTTACGGTGAACAACCGAAACGGTTAAGGTTTTGCGTGGTGACAAAATATCATCTGGTGCCCTTGCTGATAATCGCGCTCACGGCTGGCGCAGTAATCTGGTTAAGCAGAAGCAGCAAACCGCGCCAAGCCGCCATTCGCAATGTTGTTCTGATCAGTATCGACACATGCCGGGCTGACCACCTTTCGTGCTATGGCCATTCGCTACCGACCACACCCAACATTGATGCGATTGCTCATGAAGGCGTCATGTTTACGCGTGCCCAGTCAACGAATCCGATCACGCTGCCGGCACACTGTTCGTTGCTGACCGGGACGGACCCCACGTGTCATGGTGTTCATCTCAACCAGAATCACGGTTTGGCGGATTCTCACACAACGCTCGCGGAAATCCTGCATGATCACGGGTATCAAACGGGCGCTTTCATTGGGGCATTTCCGCTACACTCCCGCTTCGGTCTGAACCAGGGATTCGATACCTACGACGAGCAATTCGGCGGGCAAGCGGGAGAGTTCTTTTTTAATGAGCGGGTCGCACAACAAGTGGTTAACGGGTCCATTTCGTGGTTGGAGCAACAGCGCGATAAGCCGTTTTTTCTATTCATCCATACTTTCGATCCGCATGCGCCGTACGCGCCGCCGGAACCGTTCGCGTCACGGTTCCGGGAGGACCAATACGCCGGGGAGATTGCCTACACAGACTTCTGCATTGGCCAGGTCATTGCCAAGCTAAAGCAACTTGATTTGTTCGACTCAACGTTGATTATCATTACTGCCGACCACGGCGAGAGTCGGGGTGAGCATGACGAAGCTACCCATCTCTTTTTCATCTATCAGAGCACGGTCAGGGTTCCACTCATTATCAAGGCGCCGGGGTGCGCGGCGGGTCGGAAAGTGGACGATGCTGTAGGTCTGATCGATATCGTGCCGACCGTTCTCCACTTGTTGGGGCTGAGCGTGCCTCCGCAGGTGCAGGGTGTGGATCTGGGCGGCTATCTTGGGGACCGTGTTGAGCCGCTAGAGGACCGATATCTCTATAGCGAAACGCTCGATCCGGCGAGGTTCGATTGCTGTCCGCTGCGCGGCTTGGTCCATGGCAAGTGGCACTATATTTGGTCGGTCAAGCCGGAATTGTACGACCTCAATCGAGACCCTGGTGAAAAGCACAATTTAGTCGAAGACGAACCGGAGAAAGCAAAGCTGTTACAAAGTCGCCTCCAGGAATTGCTCGCGGACCAACATCGAAAGGCTGGCGAGCGACGTTCCTTTGTGCCAGACCAGGAGACCGTCCGGCGGCTTCAGTCGCTCGGATATGTCGGCGGGCCGCACGTCGATGCGGATATGGAAATTGACATGAACACGGAGGACCCAAAGGATTTCATCGACCTTTATAATCAATACATGCGTGCTGCAAGTTATGCGCAGCAGAAGCGATTCGACGAGGCCCGGGCTGAATGCCTTGATATCTTGACGCAGCGCCCGCATTTACTGCCGGTAAAGTTGCTACTCGGTCCCATCGCCGAGGATCAAGGGCGCCTAGCTGGTGCTCTTGATGCCGTCACTCGTTTATCGAATGTCTTGGCAGATCTTGCCAACGCCAAAAATCCTCAAGTGTTTGCTTTCGAAGTGAACCAAGCTCATAAAGATCGAGGCAATGCCTACCTGGCGTTGGGCAACTACGAGTTCGCGATCAAGGACTACGCCCACGTGATCCAGTTCTGGCCAAATGACGCAGAGACCTATAACAGCCGGGGCAACGCCCACATGCATTTGGGCAACTACCGGCAAGCCTGGGACGATTACAACCGGGTGATCGAACTGGAGCCGGACTACGCCGAGGCTTTCGTTAACCGGGGCAACACCCAAGTACACTTGGGCGACTATGAGCAGTGTTTGAAAGATTATCGCCGGGCCATCGAACTGAAGCCGGACTATCCCGAGGCTTACACACACCGGGCCAATGCCCACAGGCACTTGGGAAACTACCTCCTCGCCTTGGAAGATTATCAGCGGGCAATCGAACTAAAGCCAGACTTCGCCGAGGCATTCACCGACCGGGGCAACACGCACAAGCAACTGGGCCACTATCAGCAGGCCATGGAAGATTACAACCGGGTGGTCGAATTGAAGCCGGACTTCGCCGAGGCTTACACCCAGAGAGGAAACGCGCACAATCGGTCCGGCAACTATCAGCAGGCCTGGGAAGATTACAACCGGGCAATTGAACTGAAGCCAGACTACGTCGAGGCTTACACGCACCGGGGCAATGCCCAAAAGCGATTGGGCAACTATCAGCAGGCCTTGGAAGATTACAACCGGGCGATCGAACTGAAGCCCGATTTCGACGAGGCTTACACCAACCGGGGTGTCACCTACCAGGATCTGGGAAACTTCCAACTAGCACTTAACGATTTTGTGAAGGCCATCGAGCTGAAGCCGGACCTTGTGGAGGTCTACAATAACCTGGCCTGGCTTTTGGCAACCTGCCACGACTCGAATTTTCGAGATGCCGAAAGGGCCGTCTCCAGCGCAAAACGCGCATGCGAGTTAGCAGGCCGGGACGATTACAGCTTGCTGGACACACTGGCCGCGGCCTATGCCGAAAGTGGCGACTTTGCCGAGGCGGTCCGGTGGCAAGCCAGCGCCGTCAAGATGGCGCCCGCTACTAACAAGGCTGCATTGGAATCGCGCCTTGAGCTTTACAAAGCAGAAAAACCATACCGGCAAGAGCCACGGAAATAGGCTCCTGTGGCCAAGAGAAACCAGTTAAGCACCGAAACAGGGTCGGGCTACAAGTCGAGGGAGCCGGATCGTTCGGCGACACCACCGTTACCTCGATCTGGTTGCGATCCATGGTCTTCAGTTTGTGGTCGCTGTCGGAATGGCCGGGAATCTGCTTCGATCGCCTGTTTCTGTGGTCCTGTTCTCGCAGGCGTCCCTCGTCATTCGAGTTTGCCACCCTTAGCCTGGTCGGTTTACGACGGACCGCTGATGAGGAATATCAAATGGCTGAAGGGACTGTGTGACAGTGTTGGCAAGGCCGATCTCACCCATACGATTTTCGTCGACCGGTGTGACCGCACGGCGGGGCGCCAATTCCGATGAGGTTTATCGCAAATTTTTTATACGGTTACTTTTTAATTTTACAATTGCTGTGACCGGTGAAGCTTTATATACTCAAGGATGGTCTGAATTGGCAACACATACTGGAGAACGGCAAAACGTCGTGTAGTTGGACTTGTTCGTTGTAACAACGCGGAGAAATCCTAGTGATTAGTATTAGTAGGGTGATTTTCAGGGCATTTTGGCTGGTATCGTGGATGCTTGTCACGGTACCCGTGGCTTTCGCTGCCTCAGTCTTGATTGACAACTTCGAGGAAGACGCGTTCAGCAATGGACCTTCAACGGTCCCCTCCGCTAACTTTTTTAATCCCTCGCCCGGATTGGGCAGCATCGCCAACAATCGATTTTTTACCCTTGCTGCCAGTAGTGGTCAACTTGACAGCTGGACAACAAGCCTTGCCCTCACCGGCGGCGATGACGGAGTAAAGATCGACCTTAACGATACGACGGGAGGGCCTGTATGTAGCTGCAGCATTGCCGCCATGACCTACAACGGATTGCCGGCAACGGACTTTACGGGTGGCGGTACCGAGAGCGGAATAGCGATCACCGTCTCGGCGACCACCGCCAATCCAAGTAATACGATACAAGTGAGGTTTGATCAAGCCTCAGGTAACAACCTTAGTAAGTTCGTTACCGGTCCAGGCACCTACGAGTACCTCTTTAGCGAATTTCCATATGGCGCATCACCTTTTACGAATGATCACGATTTTGCCATTCTAGCATATGGACAATACGGCAACCCAGCACAATCCAGTATTACGATCTCCGACATCCGGACGTTCGGAGCAGGTTCCCCTCCAACCAGCTTGACATGGCAGGCCGATACTCTAGGGAATTGGTCTGACGAGTCCAGTTGGACGCCCCCGGGTGGCCCCCCAACACCGCCAACGGGACTGCCGTATTCGGCGAGTTGGCTACGGCGGGCCCCACGACTGCCGTCCTGACGACTGACATCACCGTAAATCGCATCGAACTGGACAGTGCGAATCCGTATGTGATCGCCGGTTTTTTTACTGTTAATCTGGCCACTAATCCAGAAAATTCCGCCAGTCTCCCTACGCTGAATGCGGCAGCGGGCTCGCACCAATTCCAAGCCAACGTCAACCTGTTGGCGGACACCACGGTCGACGTTGCCGCTGGCGCCGAGATTGAATTCAACAATCGGTTGTTTCTCAACGGCCACATAATCACTAAGA
>Ga0310121_10002351_pt1 | contig 18046 bp, 10 predicted proteins | sample CB27_Tmax_986_MG_FD_203504 | JGI IMG/M metagenome (GOLD analysis project Ga0310121, IMG submission 203504) | Marine microbial communities from Western Arctic Ocean, Canada - CB27_Tmax_986 | ecosystem: Environmental > Aquatic > Marine > Oceanic | place: Canada: Western Arctic Ocean | collected...
ACCGATGTTGCGGATGAGGGTACCGATGTCGCGGATGAAGGACATATTCCTCCGGATATTCCGGCCGTCGATCTCTGTGCGGATGTTGTATGTGATGGTTCGGGGGATGACCTATGCCACTACACGGCCTGTGATCCGGATCAGGGGATCTGCGTGCCGGTGATCCAGAATAATGGGTTGTTTTGTGACGATGGCGATCCATGCACAGTTACCGAGTGCCACGCTGGGACGTGTCAGATCGTTTCGGGTTGTAATGACGACAACCCTTGTACCGAGGATAGCTGCCATGAGGTACTGGGCTGCCAATACGAGCCCATCGATGGTTGTTCTTAAAGCCACATCTTAAAACGGATGGTCAGGATTCGGGCTTTTTCGTAGGCGTGCGCTTCTTTTCAGCTTGTACCCAACCGGTGGTTCTGGTAGACCGTCCTGCGGAGAACGATCTCTATACGTATTGATAAGTTGGATAGGAGACATAATGAAACGCCTCGCTTCTGCATCCCTTGTAGTATTACTTACCCTGATGGTCGGGTCCTTTGGGCTCACGGCCTGTGGTGGTGCCGCCGATACAGCTACTGATAATGGCAGTAACGGCCAGGACACCCTGGAAAACGATGTTTGCCAACCCGCTTGCGATGGCAAGGTCTGTGGTGACGACGGATGTGGAGGCACATGCGGCGACTGTACCGGTGATCAAGAGTGCTCTGCGGCCGGTCTCTGTGAGTCGACCTGTGTACCGGACTGTGGCGATAACATATGTGGTGACGACGGATGTGGCGGTTCCTGCGGACTTTGTGCCGGTGAGGACGAAGTATGCCAGGAGGGTGCCTGCGTGATTCCACCTCCGACCAGCTGCCAGGACCCAAGCCAGATCGATATAACCTCTGTTGGCATTACCCATCGTATTCACAAATTCGGTATCGGCGGCTTTGATCCCGAGGTAGAAATGGTCTGCGATGAGAGCACCGCCGGCAATGTGGATGCGGATCCCAATACAAGCTTCCCCGATGGTGTTTGTGAAAATGGTCTAGAGAACGCCCTTCTTGGCCTTGTTGAGTTGGCTGCTGGGCTTGCTCAGACCGACCTTCGAGCCGAACTCGCCAAGGCGATTTCCGAAGGTTCTGTCAATATCATTACGGACATTCACGACTACGCCAACGATGGCACGGCATTCACCGTCAGCTTGTTCAACGCGTCCACCGAGGAGACCAATACCTATAATGAGGAAACGGCGGAATGGTCCGAATGTGACATAACGAAGTCCGATGCGGCCCCTTGTAACTATCTGATCGATCCCGAGTCCTTTACGCCGGATTGCGATCCACTGGTTGTCTTTAACGACGCCATCGTAGTGGAGGGGAAATTGAGCCTTGGTGGCCCAGGTACGACCTTTGTATTATCACTTCCGATATCCGCTCTTGATGGAACACTCAACCTCTCCATCATCGATATGACTCTGAAGGCGGATGTGGTCGAGGATGAAAATGGCGTGCCCGTGCAACTCACCAATGGGCTCATCACGGGTATTCTGCCGGAAGAAGGTATTATGGACATCGTCGCCAATCTGGGTGGTTCGTCCCTTCCGGCTGGCTTTGATCCCTCAACCCTTATCGGTTTCCTTCAGCCCTATCTTGACATCGACACCGATGGTGATGGGGAGACCGATGCTTTGAGTGTGGGCGTTGGCCTTGAGACGATACCGGCCACGATTACCGGTGTGAAGCAATAGGCTTCGTCTCTAGTCTGGATTTTTCGCAGACGGCCGGTCGCCAACAGGTAGCCGGCCGTTTGTCGTTTTGGTTCGCTATATTGCGATGCCAGCATTATGTTTCTCTTGACCAGCGACCACCGCTTATCTACTCTCTGGTAGATTCAGACCCTGTCGCCCTGGAATGGTGAGGTAGAATATGTGGAAATCAGGCCATTGGATTCCCATCGTCTGTACGCTGATAATGAGCATGCATATCAATGTGGCGGGGGCTACCACGCCCGGATGGGATAGCTGGTTGAAGCTAGGCCCTGATGCAGCCCAATTGGATATCCAATGGGATTCCAAGACCCAGACACCCCGTGCGATTCGGGGGCCTATGGCAACGGTACAGGGGAACCAGAAAATCTCTGACGTCGTGGAGCAATTGGCCCGAGACTTCAGCTCTTTGATGGGATTGGGGAGCGACGCCATGAGTCCCAGTACGGTCGAGCGGTGGCGGGGGCAGACGGTATATCGATTTAACCAGATGCTCGAGGGCATCCCGGTCGAGGGACATCAGTTGGTGATCGGGGCAAAGGCAAATGGGGATGTAGTCAGCCTTCAGAATGGACTTGTCGTATTGCAAGGGGGGCTTGGCCCTCGTTCTATTCGTCCCGAGCAGGCCCGCGAGTTGGCGAAAACCGGGTTTAAAAAAGATGTCATGGTTCCGTCCGAGCCGGTTGAGGTTGTGCTCGCCCATGGCACGGTGCCGGTTCGAGCCTATCGGGTTCCGGTCCGGGGGGCATCAGGGGGAATGTGGTTTGTATTTGTGCGGGCTGATGACGGACGCGTTGTCTGGATCCGCGACGCCGCGATTCATTGAGCAGGAGGGATGAAGCCGATGAAATTATCTGTATCTTCTTTGCTGTTCACTCTTTTCTTTGCGGCCTGTAGTGGGTCTGGGGCCGATCTTGGTGACATCCAGGATAGTGGCCAGGATCCTGGGGAGGATACGCTCGCCCCATTGGATGAGGGACCTCTGGAACCAGAGGGGCCGATTGCGAACGTATTTATGCAGAGTCCGCTGCAGGATGAGGGGTTGACTCTTGTGTCCTTGCCAGCGCTTACGGATCCGGATGGTTTTCTTAGCGGCACGAACGCAATAGTGAGGAACTGTATTAACGAACCGGGCGGACCGTTTATACTCTGCAATCTAAAGCAGACGGCGCAGCCTGGGTCCGACGGTAGCTATCTTCATATATTACCGTCCGACGACACGGACCCTGACGATCCTTTCGCCGAAGTGATGATGTACTACCATATGACGACGGCACACGAGTATTTCACGGCCACTCTTGGAATGAATCCGCTGCCGGTGCCTCTATTGGCTATCGTAAACGTCCAGTTGAATTTCTTTGGATCCTGGCAGCCGTTTGATAACGCCGCATTCATGCCTAAGGAAACCCTTCAGCAGTTTCAGATTGAAGGGATTGACGAAGACGCGATTGTGTTTGGCCAGGGAACGAATATCGACTTCTCCTACGATGCAGCTGTCATTCGGCATGAGTATACCCATGCGATGATCGGTGCGACCCGTTTGTCGGGTACAGCCTATGACGAACATGGCGTTGATAGTGCTTCTATGGCTATGCACGAAGCCCATGCCGATTACTTTGCGGCCACCATGTCCGATGATCCCGTTATAGGCTCCTATGCGCTCCAGGTCGCGGCAGGTGTCGATCTGTCTCGGGATCTGAGTCGTTTCCGTTCGTGTCCGGAGGATATGGTCGGTGAGATGCATGCGGATGGGGAAATCTACGGTTCGGCCTTATGGGCGATACGGGAAGCGATTGGCGCGGAGTTGGCAGACCGAATCATCTTTGATGCGTTGTTGAACTTTACCCCTGCCATGAATTTCAAGATCGCAGCCGAGATGGTTTTGGCGCGCGCCCAGCAAGAAGGACCCGAAGTCAGTAGCGCGATTACGCAGGCCTATGCGGAGCGAGGCTTATTGGATTGCAAGCGCATAAAGGCTTATGAGGACTTTACTGTCTCCCAGGATGGAGATATGCCGACATTCATGGAAGGGACCCAGTCTACGGGGATCCTGGCCTTCTCTGATTTTGTACCGGGATATCTTCAGTATGCGGTCGAGATACCAGAGGGTACCAAGGCCGTACGGGTGATGTTGGTGGTGCCGCAGCAGCAGGGGTTTGGATTTGGCGGTGGTGGTGTTGATATGGATGTCGTATGGCGCCACGATGGGCCGATTACCTATAATTACCCTGCCGGGGGGGCCGCGATCACGCAGGCGGATGCCATCATGCATCTGGAGCCTACTGGCAATTCTTTCTACGAAGTGGTCGTCTCCGGATCCTGCCTGACTGCTGGAACCCATTATATGCAGTTCCAAAGCCGAACCGAGGGGCAAAACCAGATCCACGGGATGATTCTGGGTTTCCTGGAGACCGATACCGGCAATGGTGAGTATATCTGCTCTGACTGATTCGGAGTCCCAGACAGCGTGACCTTCGTCCCGTTTGGGTTCCAAATCGTTCGGTCATGGCGTTGAAGCTCTGAAAGATCAGTGGGTTATGAATTGGCACGCGTCCTGCTCCAGGTATGGGCATGCATACCCGAACCCTTTTCTGTATAGCCGTTATGGCCCTTCTAATCTGTGATTGCGCGACCGTCCCTTCTGGGCGCCCAGCCAATAAACCGATCTGCCAGATAGCGGTCGGGTCTGAGGTCCTGGAGGTGGACCGCCTGGAAGGTGAATGGGCGGTCCTGGTCGATGCCTGTGGCGAGGAACGAGCGGTTCCGTCCCAGACGGGCTCCATACGCCTGACGCCCGGTATGGTATGGGTGCACGGTCGACGAGACCAGGAACGAGAGCGACGAGCTCAGATTGAAGTCCATCAACTCATGGAGTCGTTTCGAGGTGCAGCTAGAGTATGCCGTTGAAAGACTAGGGGAATTGTCCGGCCTGGTAGAAATTCAACAGGTCCTGCAACGCCTCTTGTTGTGCCAGCGGCACGGAGTCTGGATCCGTTATGCCAGAGACGCCGCTACATCCTTCGGAAAGGAACTGATGACAGGTGTCCGGATATACCTTCAGGGAGGAACGTTCGGGGGCCGAGCCGCTATGAAGTCTGGTCCAAAGGGACATGCTACTGTCATAGGATACGGTGGTATCCGCGCCAGCGATCTGTACGAATAGTCTTCGGTTGTTTGGAGCTGTATTCATGATGTCCAGAACCAGCGGGGCGTATTGAATAGGCTCTGCGGAAAAAATCCCCCATTGGAGCAGGTCGTAGATGGGAGACAGATCATGCTCTGGAATATCCAGATTGAAATCCGAGAAACCTGCCACGAGTGAATGAATCCGAGGATCCTCGGATTCCAACATGAGTTGAATAAGCGGGGCTCCCACCATGGACAGAGCACAGCGCGAAACCAGAGAGTCCAATCCAAGAAAAGGAATCCCGAACAAACCACCCAGACCATGGCCATGGAAGTAGACTTTGGTGATGTTCAGACCCTTGTAGCCAACGTGAAGCGTACCTTGCTGGTAGAGATAGGTCTTTACCAATGGCGCCAGCCCGTTCCGGACGAAGCGGGCAAAGGCCATAAGGTCGAGAGTGCTTTGCCGAAGATGGTCACGAAGCGCCAGTATCGTACCATCGAAGTAGAGATCACCGTCTTGCTTTGATTCGGGGGTCCGGGCTCCATGGAGGTATGCGTCCATGGCCACAACGGCGATCTTCTGCTCGGTATATCGATGGGCGAACTCAAACAGACTCATGGCGTTCATGCCGAGATCATGTTGATAGATGAGTATCGGCCATCCTTCCTGGGGCGGCATACCCTGGGGCAGCGCGACAACGAAGGGCACGTCATCAGGAGACCAGCTGGGCGTGCCGTCTTCCAGGTATTCAAATTCAGGGAATGATAAGACGTTACCGTCGTCGCCGAAGATGATCTGATCGGCTCGAATCATGGCGCGACTTTCATATCGCCCGTCGAGCATGACATGACCGATCCCGCTCAGATCATAGCCGTCCAGCTCCGATGACGGTGGATGGATCTGGATGTTCTTGAAGGCGCCTCCCTTCAATGATGTGTCGACGCTATCCAGAAGCATCTGAATATAGAGCTCATCCAGCTCATCCATGGGCGGTTCTATGGTCTGGAAGGTCCAGAACAGAGCCACATCTTCGATGTCCAGAATGCCGTTTGTGGCGACCGAGAGAAGACTCGAGTAGAAATTATTCTCCAACCGGCGCATTTCGAGCGTGTTGGCTTCGGCGTCGGATAATAGAAAGACGAGACTTTCACCGCTGTCTGGATCCACAAGAGGGTGTTCGAGGGCAGACAGGAAGAAGTCTGGTGTTGACTGCAGCGGTCCGCTGCCAACCGTGGGCAAAGTCTTCAAAAGGATCGCCAGAATGCGCCGGGTTGTTGGCCACCCCCCATTCGTCGGAGTCAGGGTCAACCGTCCCGAAGAGTCGGAATCAATGGTAAAATTGGCGAGTGGCGGCCGATCATTCAACAGCATCAGATCGGTGGGCGATTCAATATCGGTGATGTCCATGAGCAGGATATGCCCCTGGGCTACATTCATTGGATTATGGGCTTCCTCCACAATATGAATGGAGCTTATATCGAGGGCTCCGCTCATCGGGATCTGCAAAATGGTATTTGGCGGGAATCCACCGGCGTTGACGATCCCATCGAGAAGCCCCTGGACCATTTGGTGCGATTGCTCGGGCAGGCCCGGTGGTGCCCCGAAGGCCCCTGGGCTGATGGATTCGCGGTCATTGGGAACCGGTATGATCTCTTTTTGGGGCTGATACAGCGCTTCCACTTGTGAGAGTGTGGTCCAGCTCCAGGCCAGAAGGGTATCGTCATTGACGGGGCTTTCCTCCAGATTGAAGGCATCTCTAGCCGTCTGTAGTGCGGCGGCCTGGGCCCCGGTGAGGAATGGAACTGTACTCTGGCCGTTGAATATCAGTTCTCCCGATGCTCGTAGCAGAGCGAAATGTAGGGGAGGATGGTATAGGACTGCCGTATTGTCCGTGGGACGACGAACGACGCATAGGTAACGATGGTTTGGCATTAGTGTCTGATTTGCTGTCAACGGGGTGATTGCAAGGCCTTGATCGCGAAGCTCCTGGCTATGTGAAACGACGATTGGGGCATTCGAATCGGCGGGGACGGCCTGCCCCAGATCCCAGAGTTCGATCTCTGGCTCCTGCGATGGTTCGGCTAGACCGGCGATCGGAACAAAGATCCGGCTGGTCACACTGAAGCCGGTATTGGCGCGAACAAATGCATCCAACTGTTGTTGTGCCGTGGTCGCAGCTTGTGGGTCGGAAGGGGGCTGGCCCATCCACTGGTCGTCGGGAAAGGGTCCATTCCCTCCGATCGGATCATAGCGCAGCACGGGACCGTTCTGAATATCGAAAATTGAGAGGATCAGGATATCCTCCCGTTGCGTGGTCAGGCCGGGGATGGTTCCTGTCTCTAATTGTTGGACGACGGGGCCGGTGCTCGCGATGAGTTGTTCGAGCAGGACCGGCTCTATTTTCAGTTCTTCGGTCTGGCCGTCTCGGATCTGGACGAAGAGAGGTGAGGCCTCAATCGGATCGCCGGTCAACGTACGCGGGCCGGCGGTTACGACGAGAGCGTAGCTATGACCCAACTCCCAGCCCAAGCTGTTGGAGCCAACGACGCGAGTGGAACCGTCAAGGTCCTCTTCTATAGTCCAAACGACATTAGTAATGAGTTCCGCCTGGCCGGGATATGTGACATCAACGACATGGCTGGCGATAGGAATTGACTCGAGATCGAGGCTATTTCGAGGCGCGTTGATCCGGAACATGATTCCCGTATCTGGGGGAAACGCGGGAAGTGTGTTCAGGTAGTTGTCGATTAACGAGGAGTAGGCGGGTGAGGCCCCCTCTGTGGGTAGCTTCAACGTACCGACCTCGGGATCGAGCCAGGCGCTATTGGGGAATGGCATATTCGAGGCCGATGGGCCGAACAGAATCTGGGTCGTGGAGGTCTCTGGAGCTGGATCTGTACCACAGCCAGCCAACCAGACCGCCCCTAACAGGAAATAGCATATCCAATGCGTGGTGTTCATCACCCGATACAGCTTCTCATAACCGAACTCTAAGCTGAAGTCCGCAGGGTCTCAGGATAGGAGCGTCATCAAGTTTCCTCGCTTTCCTGCTCGTCGATGGAATTTGTTTTCGCATCTTGTACGCGGCGAAGTTCACGGGCGAAACGGACACCGACCTGGGTTCGATAGCGTCGCTCGTGTTCAAGACTGGTGGCGCGGGCCCACAGAGAGAGTCGGGGGCCGGTGGCTACGAAGTCGATCGCGACTTCGGGTCGGACTCGCGGGTCAACGTATGGGCTCATTGCGGCGACTTCGTATAATACGCGAGCGGCCTGGTAGGGATCGATATCATCGATCAGCGGGATTTCGAGTTGGACCGGCCTCGATTCTTCTCTGTCCTCATGTACCACGTGATCGGTAAGTAATGTCTGTGGGGGAATCACATGGGTCATACCGGTCGCGGATTGGATGGTTACGCCCTTAAGGCCTACGCGTTCAACACGTCCCCGGACATCTCCGATGCGTATCACTTCACCCGCTTTAACGCGGCCCTGTAATACTATGAACACTGCTGACAGCGTCTGCGTCAGTCCATGTCGTAAGGCGTATAGGAGGGTTGCCGCCAGACCCGACCAGGCTACGAGTTCCAGGTCATCAGCCGGTCCGACGAGGATATCGAAAGCCAGGATCACGGCTCCAAGCCAGACAAGGAATTTCAGTAGCGGTAAGACGCGAATGATCAGTTGTGCAATCCGACGATTCGATCGGTTGAGTCTTCTTTCGCATGGGTAACTGAGTTGATTGATCAGATACGCCACGACCAGGATGAGAAGGATCAGAGCCAGGTCGGACAGGCGCAGATATTTTTCCAACGATAAATTTACGCCCATTACGGCAGGTACCATCGGCAGTATGGGAAGGGAAAGGCTCATAGGAGCAGCCCTTTATGCTGGAGAAAGCGATAAATCTGGAACCGAACGGAGGACACCATCTGATAGGCCTGTGGCGCGGTTGGGTGCGCCATGGGCAGAGGCTCTATCCATCCCCGTTGCTGGAGTCCACGCAATGTACGTGCGCTCTTGTCGATATCCCAGCCAAAGACATGGGAATGGGATTGGGGATTAAGCCGTCGTTGAAGGAGCAGAGTGGCAAGAGTCGCCTGGCTATCGAGGTCTTCTTCCACAATCGGTCCAATGTCTGGTTGTACGGGCTGGTGTACTTCAAGGGAGCCATCTCCGCGCACGTCGAGTGAGCGCCGCCAAATTAATACGCTAAGGGCGGGATTACCGAAGCCGGCCTGGCCGAGGGCATCAAAAATCACCCGTTGCTCGGTCGAGCCTTCAATGGAGTAGGGGTTGAAATAACTGGTAACCCGGCTTCGCCAGGCCATCGGTCCATAACTGAGAACATGTCCACTCAGGCGGTGGCGCGACATGATCAGCTTTCCGATATCGGCCGGAGCGAAGGGTGCCAATTGAATGGTCTGTGTGAAGGCCTGCGGGATACGCCCGACTCGTACAAGGTAGCGCCAGAGAGGCTCACTAACCGTTGTGATCCACAAAATCTTCTCGCTGGTACTTGTGATCAGAAGGCGTAGAGCTTCCAGGGTTCGGAAGCCCCCAGGTGCCCGGAAGAACAGAGAGCCCAGATCATCCAGGATGATAGCCATGACCTCCCGTCGGTTCTGGATCGGATGGGCCAGCTCCTCCAGGGTAGATGTTGCACGGATATTGAGGCGTTGGCCGATGGCACGGGTCAGCTCAGCCTCGGTCATAGCGTGCGTGAGCGGAATGAAATGTGTGGGCAGATTTTCCAGCACCGTACTGCGAGCTATACGAACAAAACTACTGCGCCCACCGCCGGGAGGAGCGATGACAGCGATCGATGCAGGGAACCCGGCGCGGATTCGCACAACGGAACGTGCGATTTGATTCATTTCCTCGTCTCGGCCGATGAGGAGTTCCGGCGAAGATACGGGTTCTGTGGCGAATAACATCCGATATGCATGTGGAAGGGCGGTTTCTCGGGCTCGGCCGATGGCCTCCGGGTCCGAAACACCATGAGGCAGAGGTGGGAACACCCTGCGTTGGATTCGATGGCGAAGAATGCCTATGCCTCGAACCAGGCTACGTCCTGCCTTTCGAAGGCTCTCGGCGATGGTGTTTTCTATCCATTCCAGGCCGTCAGCCATGGCATCCCAGACACGCTCCAGGAGCCGACCGGCGGGCGGGGCTGCAACCGGACCCTGGGTACCTCGGGCAATGGACGATTTGAAATCTTCCAGAATATGCGACACGGAAGTCCGTAGCTCATCCGCAACGTCCATGCCCTTCTCTCGCAGAAATTCGGGAAGCTGCTCAAGAAGTTCGACGCATCGAGCCAGAGGAACCGAAACCATCTCCTCCACCAGATGTCGAGCTGCGTCGGTATCACCGGCGGCGCGGATCTCGTTTACTGCGGATTCGAGATTGAACTCCACCACGCGATTTACGTTCATAATACGTTCATGAACCTCAGCCAGGATGGCAACTTCCTTATCTCGCGCTGTGGAGATATGCCACGGGATGGTCGTCGCAAGGGCCAGATAGCCAGGCTCTCGTAGATGTATGGTGACGAGCGCCTCGGGAAGGTTTCCCGATTCCATGACATCGATGGCGTTACTGCCTACCAATTGAATTGTCTGTGGGAGTTGTTGTGCCAGACGCTGAAGCTCAAGACGAAGGGTCTCCACTATATATGGGTCGGTGATGCCTGCGTGGACCTCTTGAACCAATGTAAGTGTATCTTCTTCGATCCGTTTTCGGATTTGTTCATGTTGCGCTGCGATGGAATCGATGAGTGCATCGATGGAGTCCTCTCGCTCGGCCGCGACCAGGACCCGTTTGTGGGAGGCCTTCAGCGTTCGGACGAGGAGTTCTGCGGCTTCTGCGAGTTCGTCGCGTATTCGCTGACTTGGAACGTGAAACCTTTCATCGATCATCTTGGTCGCTTGTAATTCGATACGGCGTCCTTCCAAATCGGCCTCAATGGCGCCTGTCACACCCGATAACGCGGTCTGGTATCGTGTAACCTCCGTTCTCGACAATACGAGGGCATTGTTCATTTGCCGTTTGCTGGTTCGTGCCGGGCTTTTCCGCTTTTCGGTGTATTGGCGGATCGATTCTTTGACGGCGCTGTGGAAGCCGCCTACCCAGAAATGCACCCGACGTTCGAGAAGTTCGATTTCTCCGTCGAGGTGTTCGATGAGTTCGGCCGTCGTGTGCTTATGCGCGGTACGGTTTCCGTCTTCGTTGTCGTGTGGCCCGTCGGCAAGGGCGCCATGGACGAACCCACGGAAACGGAGCAGACCCATGAGAACAGGCAAAAATGCCTCTTGAAGTCGGTCCGGTAGCCCTGCAATTAACTCGATCGCGATGATTCGTGTCACCAGGTCTTTCAGCGGAACCTCAACCGGCTCTCCATCCATTTGTTCTTCCAGAGAGATACGGCTGTTGCTGGGCACTGGTATCGGTATTTGCAGTTGTTCAAAAAGAGTCTGAACGGCGGGATAAAGGTCCACGCTCTTAAGGGACCGATCGATCTCGGAGATCAGGTGGTCGAGTCCGTCCGGTATTGTATCTTCCCTTTGCGTGACAGGTGCCGCCTGGATGGCCACCTTCATGCGTTCAAGAATCTGGATCCCCGTGTTCTTTACGAATTCTTCTAAGTGACTCCGCAGTTGGTTCTCTGCCGATCGAAGAACGTATTCAAGAGAAGTCGTTTCGGGTGATTCGACTTCGCTCGGTCGAGGAGTTTCTTTGGGTAGGGTTTTCATGTCGTCATCTCACCGCTTTCGCCAGAGGCCCGGTAGGATGAAAGCTAACAGCGCCATAAGTTCAAGGCGTCCCAGAAGCATACATACAGTTAACACGGATTTGATGGGATAAGATAGGTCTGCGTAATTCAAGGTAGGTCCTACGGCACCGAATCCCGGGCCGATATTCCCGAGCGATGCCGCGACGGATCCCCCTGCGGTTACCGCATCCGCGCCAAGCGCTGCAACAATTATAGTGGCGACTACATAGGTGAGTAGGAATAAGGTGATGAAACCTGCGATGGATCGGAGTGTGCCTTCGGGCACCACTCGCGTACCAACCCGGAGGGCCCGGACCTCTTGCGGTCGAAGGTTGCGTCGCAATTCTCGAAGGCTTGCCTTTATCAATACTAAGATTCGACCGACCTTCATTCCACCTGTGGTACTTCCTGCGCAACCGCCAATAAACATCAGCATGAATAGCAGGATCTGCGCGACATGAGGGTAGGCATTAAAATCGTCTGTGCCAAAGCCCGTTCCGGTTTGTACGGCAGCTGTCTGGAACGATGCATACCGTAGGGCCTGGGCCGGGTTTCCGCCATGGCGGTCCAGAATCGACAATGTGATGATAATGGTGACCACCCCATAGAGGATCAGAAAGGCACGAAGTTCGCTGTCTCGTAATACGCTCCGAATTCGACCCTGCAGCGCGAGGTGATAGAGCCCAAAGTTCAAGCTGGCTACAAGCATGAATACGGTGATGATGATATCGATGGAGACACTATTATACGCACCGACACTTCCGTTTCGCGTGGAATAACCACCCGTTGCGAGTGTTGAGAAGGCGTGGTTTGTGGCGTCAAACAAATCCATACCCGCCATGAACAGCAGGAGTAGGAGTGTCGTGGTCAGGATGAGGTAGATCCACCACAATCGAATAGCGGTTTGTTTCAGACGTGGTCGAAGCCGTTCCGTAATGGGGCCTGGCACTTCATTGCTCAATAAATGCCGAGCACCAACCCCCACAGCGGGGAAGATGGCTACGAATAATACGATGATGCCCATACCACCCAGCCAATGAGTGATGGAGCGCCATAGCATGGCTGCGCGAGAGATGGTGGCAACGGTTTTACCGTTTGAAGCGGGATCCGCGACAACGCCCGGATCGTCATACAGGTTGGGAATGACCGTGGCTCCCGTGGTCGTAAAGCCGCTGAAGCTCTCAAAAATGGCGTCCACGGGATGAGAGACGCTGTTATCGAGTACGAAGGGGATGCCACCGAGAAGTCCGGCCAAAATCCAGCTGAACCCGACGATACCGATGGCTTCACGTGGGCCGACGAGAGCCCCTTGGGCTCGTTTACCGAGTTGGACCAGGATCCAACCGATGAGAACGGAGACGCCGGCGCTGGCCAGGAATGCGATGGCAGATTCACCATCGTGGTCCAGTCCCGCCACCGAAGCCGGGACCAGCATCGCAAGCCCAATACCCAGGGCCAGGAAACCGACAAAACGACTGACAAGCCAGATATTCACGACACTACGGTCCTCTCGAATTACTCCGGAACAAGGCTTCGATACTCTTACGCTGCTTGGGCGGCACTACGGCGATAAGCTGATCTCCGTCCTCCAGCAGGGTGGAAGAAGTGGCAGGGACAATACTTGTCTGTTTCACCACAAAGCACGGAATGGTGTTGGCAGGGAAGGGAATGTCTCCGACTGTATGGCCCACAACCTCCGATTCTCCATGAACCAGAAAATCGATAGCCAGGAGCATTCCATCGGCGATTTCGACGACGTCCGTTGCTTCACCTCGCCGAGCTACGCGACCCACATGATTTGCCATTACGAGGGGGCGTGACACGGTGGCTTCGAGGCCAAGATGTTCGTACACCACGACATTCTGGGGGCGGTGTACAAGGGTTACAGCATGTGGCGTTTTCAAACGAAGAGCCAACAAGCTCGCGACCAGATTTGACTCGTCGTCGTTGGTACAAGCCACAACAACATCGGATGTTCGGACTCCTTCCTGTTCCAATAGGTAGATATCCGTTCCATCCCCATGGATGATGGTTGCGTCGGGTAGGTCTATAGCCCGTTTCTTGCAGCGGGCGTGATCTCTGTCGACCAGGGTCACCTTGACCCCTTCGGCGAGGAAGGCACGACTCACATGCAGCCCGATACGACCACCTCCGACCACGAAGGCTTGTCGTAACGCTCGCTGGCCACCGGGTTGGAATCTCCGCTCTGCTCGTAGAATAGCCCCTCTTCGGCCGACGAGAATTACTCGATCGCCCACCTGTAAACGTTCTCGAGGAGCGGCCGGCACCCAGACACCGTCACGAACCAGGGCGACCAATCGAACGGAATCGGGCAATCCGATCTGATCGATTGTGTGGCCGACGACCGGATCGTCGTGATCCACAGGTATCTCTTCGACAGTGATACGCCCGTCCGCGATATGGGTTTGATTCAGAACCCGTAGGGAATGGGCAACTCGATGTGCTTCAGCGGCCGTAAGGATGATTGGGCATAGCACAAAATCTACGTCGTGAATGTTACGTGCCAGCCCGGGTGCTCCACCGAGATGATCCTCGAATCGAACCAATGCAATGGTTCGCTTGGCACCGAGCTGTCGAGCCTGGGCGGCGGCAAATAGGTTCAATTCATCGGACTTCGTGGCGTAGACCACAAGATCTGCATGTTCTGCGTGGGCCCGCCGCAGCGTATCGATGGTTCCTTCATGGGATTCAATGAAGAGGGCGTCCAAGCGCTTCTCCGCGTGTCCCAATCGATCGCCATCGCGGTCGATTGCCGTTACGTCCAACCCTCGATCTGCCAGATATACGGCGATCTCAAGTCCGATGTCCGTCATTCCACCTACGATTACGTTCATGGGGCCTCCCCCAGATTACATAAACCTATCCTCGCGCGCGTGCGCGCGCGATAGACGCCGAAAATTTGTGACTTGGAAATCAAAACACTGGGAGCTTCGCCAGTTCCAGGGTTGGCACCCCGGTGGACTCCCTTCTCCTGCCTGTTTCAGGTTGAAAATGGGCGAATTAGGAGAGTTTCTTGAGCGTGTCTACAATTTTTTCGCGTGTGCGATTCCGTTTGGGTTGAGCCGACTCTTGCGGCATCATCATATGCAAGGCTTCACGTTCTATTGTGGCCAAATGTGCTTGTACGTCTGGATTTGAATCTCCAACCATATCAAGCGGCATATTTTCAGATACCGAAATCCCATGCCTCATTCGCAGGAAAAGCTCTTCTTTCTGCGACAAAGAACCCGATTCGATGAGCTCTAAAACCTGCTCTCGCGTGAGTGTTTGTGTAGTTGTACTGCGAGTTTTCAATACGTACCCCTTTTTTGCACCGAACCTCGAGTGTACGCCCTACCGGGTCCAGCGCAAATTTTTTACAGTCGTTTTTTTTAGTCCGGGTCTTTTGTTCTGAGTCCCAACTTTTTGACAACATACTCCAGGGACTTCCTATGGATTCCAGCGGCACGGGCCGCCCCTGAAATATTCCAGCGATGTTCATCCAGCATCCGCGTCCAATAGGCTTTCTCAAAGGCTTCAACTAGATTGGTTTTCGCGTCCTTGAAGGGAAGATCATAATCAACGACCAGGTTCTCCATCTGTTCGGACGGGGATATCGCCGCTCCCTTTTGCGTAGTGGACATTTGTTCGTTCGATGACATGGAGCCGTGTGTTGTCAGAAATTTGGTTTCGATTCGATCTCCCTGGGAAAGGATCGAAGCTCGGTCCAGGTAGTTTTTCAGTTCGCGAATATTGCCTGGCCAGGGATGTTTTATGAGCTTTTCCATGGTCTCGAAACCCACATCCAGATCGCCTGCGTGGTCGCTCTGCTCAAGAAAGTGGCGTATCAGGAGGGGAATATCCTCGGCACGTTCGCGTAAGGGTGGCAGTGATATCTCAATATGAGCCATGCGGTAGTAGAGATCTTCGCGAAAGTCGCCATTCTGCACCATTGACAGAAGAGAACGGTTGGTCGCGGATACGATACGAATGTCCACCGATTCGTGGCGTTCCCCGCCGACAGGCTTGACCTCGCGGCTTTCAAGGACGCGAAGGAGGCGGGGCTGCAACTCCGGTGACAACTCTCCAATTTCATCCAGAAACAGAGTTCCTTTATGGGCTTCGCGAAACGCGCCTGTTCGCGCTGCTGAGGCACCGGTGAAGGCCCCCTTGAGATGGCCAAAGAGTTCGGATTCAATTAGTTCAGCCGGTACGGCGCTACAATCAAAGACAACGAATGGTCCCTCGGCTCGTTTCGAGAGTTGGTGCAGGGCTCTTGCTACGAGTTCTTTACCCGTGCCGCTCTCTCCGGAGATAAGAACCGTAACGTCTGTAGGTGCAGCGCGTGCAACCAGGCCAAAGACTTCTTGCATGGCCGTACTCTGCCCAACCATACCCGCAAGATGTTCGCCGGTATAGAGATCCACGTTTACCGACTCGTCTTCAAAGCTGATTTTTAGTTCCGTATTGCCTACGCGTAAAACCCCGGGTAGTTGCATATAGGCGGCTTCGACGCGGACATCTTTGATGAAGGTGCCATTTGTACTGTCCAGGTCTCGAATCAGCAGGCCCTTGGGGGAGTGTTCGACCACTGCATGACGGCGTGACACGGTCCCATCAGTGAGGGCAATGGGGAGTTCGGGATCAGTTCCCAGTACGATATGACGGTTCTTGACCGTAAACCGTTTCCCTTTCTCTGGACCGGTGCGGACGCGGACAGACAAAGGTCTGAAGGTCACGGATTTCAGTGCACTCGGATCGTATAGGGTGGTGGTCTGGCCTGCCATCGACGGCCTCATTGGCTTTTGGGGTCCAGATTGATTTCCTTGAGGTTGGTGATCTGGTCGGCTTTGATTCGAAACCGTACTTGCCGTGTATCGCCTGTTTGGGCATTCCGCAACACCAGAGTGTGTTTTCCTACGGCTATCTGGGTTCGAATCAAGTTGGTTCCACTAGGCTTTAAGGCCTTTCCGTCAATGAATAATTCTGCCGAATAGGGGTAATATCTGAATATGACGGTGCCCTGGGCTTTGGGACTGAGCTTGATTGTCTGGCTGCGTACTCGTCCCGGGATCAGACGTCTTTTGGCGGTGATAAAACCAGGGGCCGACACCTGAATGTTCATGCTCTTATCCGACGGTCCGGTCAGTCGTACGGAGCCGGTCCCCATCGATTTGCCGTTCACTCGGATCCTGGCGTTTTTCGGTTTGGTGATAATACGGGTCGTCCCTGTCTCTACGACGGACGTGGGTACCGAGGTGTCTGCTGCAGTGTCGACTTTGTCGCTATTGGCCCCATCGGCTCGCATGCTTTCGGTATCTTTGACATCTCTGGTCTGCTGTTCCGCTGCGGTGGGTCTGGGTCGCTGCACGGAGACGATGGGGCGCATATAATCGAGAACGTGCTGGGATAATAGGCGCTTGGAAAGGCGCCAAGCCGTGCGCGCGGCGGACTCAGGAAGAACCCGGACGACGTTCGGTGTCGTCTTTTTTGGAGCGCTAATCTGTGACAGACCGAACATCAATACGAGACCGATCCCGAGACCAATGGTGGTCGCCAGGAAAAGCCATCTTTTGAATCCTCGTCGTGGACCCTGTTCTTTGGCTCCTTGCTCCTCGGAATCGCCCCCGCCATCAAGACGGACCGTATTTGGTCGTGTGCTGCCCGGACCCATTGAGGATGGCAGGGAGACGGCATCGAGAAGAAACTGATCGAACGTATCGGCCTCGTCATCCGGGCCGGGAACATGCGCTGCCAGTTCTTTCAATGCGGTTTCGCCAAGTCCCAGTTCATCGGCAATACGGGCCTTTTCCAGGGCTTCACGGAGTTCAGCTGCACTGTTGTAGCGATCTGTGGGCTCTGGAGCCAGACAGCATTGAATCACCTCGGATAGATGCATAGGGGCCTCAGGCATCACCTCGATAATGGATGGTACTTCCACCCCGATCTTGAGCTGGTCCGGCTTGTCCAGATTCTCTCGAGGATGTCGACCTGTGAGAAGCTGAAACGAGACAGCACCCAATGCGTAGATATCACTACAAGGCGTAGCGGGTTCCCCACGAAGTTGTTCCGGAGCAAGGAATGCAACTTTCCCCGCCAGGAAGCCGGGCATCGACTCATGCATGCGTGTTGTGGCTCGGGCGATACCGAAGTCCAGGATCTTTATCTCTCCCGCCCGGGTTACCATGATGTTCTGGGGACTGATATCTCGGTGTACGATCCCGAGGGATTCTCCGTATTCATCCTTTCGGGTATGAACATAGTCGAGCCCACGCGCGACCATATCCGTGATGCGGAGGCTCGCGTCGGGTGGAAGGGTCTCTCCCCTCGCGTCGACCCAACGAAGGAGGGTATCGAGTTCCACTCCTTCCACATATTCCATTGCAAGATAATAT
>Ga0310121_10002352_pt1 | contig 18036 bp, 15 predicted proteins | sample CB27_Tmax_986_MG_FD_203504 | JGI IMG/M metagenome (GOLD analysis project Ga0310121, IMG submission 203504) | Marine microbial communities from Western Arctic Ocean, Canada - CB27_Tmax_986 | ecosystem: Environmental > Aquatic > Marine > Oceanic | place: Canada: Western Arctic Ocean | collected...
GCCTCTTCTTGAAATTCTTTTGAAATATCTTTTACTGAACTACCAAGAAAAAATGAAGAAATTATCCATAAAACAAATATTCCTATTTTGTAATTCATATGGATTTTGGTGTTATTAACTAATCTTAACCCAAACAGAATAACTGCAATAATTGGTATACCAATAAAGAGAAAGAGCCATGTTGCTAATGTGTCGCTAAAGATAGAATCATTTAATACATACGTAAATAATAAATTGTTTTGGAATAAAACTGCTTCTCTAGAAAATAAAAAAGAGAAAATAATTAACAGAAGAAATCCGCCTAATGCAATCGAAAAAATTCCAAAACAACTTCCAATAAATTTAAATATTCCAGTAATTAAACGGATAAAGAAATCCACTATTTTTCTGAAAAAACTATTAGCTCCAAATAGTTCTTTTGTGTATTTCTTATCAAAATCTAATATTTTATTTTCTATAATATTCAATTCATCTTTAATGTTTTTTTCAATATTATTGATGTTTACATTTTCTCCTTTCATCTCTAGTTTTTCGGCAGTGGTTTTAGCAGAAGGTATTGCAATCCAAAGAATTATATACATTAAAGGCCCTCCACCAATTGCAAATAATAGAATTATAAATATAATTCTAAACCAAAAGACATTTATCTCAAAATAATGAGCCAATCCACTACAAACTCCACCAATCATTTTCTCATCCTCATCTCTGAAAACTTTTCTTCTTTTTCCTTTTCTTAAGTCTTCTTCTTTATCCTGACTTTCCTGAGATTGTTCCTGCTCAATTTCATCATCATATTGGCTAGGGTCACCCATTATTGTAGTTATTTCATTTACATCAGTTATTGAAATCGCTTCTTTTTTAACCATTCGTTCAGTAAAAAGTTCGGCAATTCTTCCTTCAATATCTTTCAATATTTCACCTCCACCTTCTTCATTTTTAAAATGATTTTTAAGTGTATTTATGTAATTGTTCAATATTTCAAAAGCATCCTCATCAATATGAAATACAATTCCTGCTAGGTTAATATTTACTGTCTTATTCATCTTTTTTTGTTTTAGTGGTTAATCTTACTGCTTTTGCTAAATCTTTCCAAGTGCTATCTAATTCTATTAAAAATGCAATTCCTTTATCGGTTAAAGAATAATATTTTCTGGGTGGTCCTGCACTAGACTCTTCCCAACGGTATTGTAATAATTCAGTATTTTTTAAGCGAGTGAGTAAGGGATATAACGTTCCTTCCACTACTATCAATTTTGCTTTTTTTAGCTTTTTGATAATATCAGAAGGGTAGGCTTCTTCATTTTTTAAAATGGAAAGAATACAATATTCTAAAATCCCTTTTCGCATTTGTGACTGTGTATTCTCAATTTTCATGCTGCAAACATATATAAAAATATAGTACTATGCAAAACAAAGTACTATAAAAATTAATTACTAGAGTTAGATAATTAAAGTTAAATTAAAAAAAGTGTATATTTAGTGAGGTATTATTTTTCTACCCATTCTCCATGTAATTTAATTAAATCAATAAGAGCATCTACAGCTTCTGTTTCTGGAATGTTTTTTTGTACAACTGTTTGTTCTTTATATAAAGTAATTTTTCCAGGGCCTGTTCCTACATAACCATAATCAGCATCTGCCATTTCTCCAGGACCGTTTACAATACAGCCCATAATTCCAATTTTTACTCCTTTCAAATGATTGGTTTCCTTTCTGATTTTTGCAGTGGTTTCTTGCAGGTCAAAAAGAGTTCTTCCGCAACTTGGGCAAGAAATATATTCCGTTTTTGAAATTCTTGTTCTGCTTGCCTGTAAAATACCAAAGGCTAAAGAATTTATAGACTGGGAAGAACCGCAATTTTCTGCTGCAATAAAAATACCATCTCCTAATCCATCTAAAAGCAAAGCCCCAAAATCAGAACTTGCCGAAAGTTGTAATTGCTGTTCTGAAAAATCACCATAAGCTCTACCAATAATTACTGGAGTTTTTATATCATTATTTAGTAGCTCGGTAAAGAGTTTTCTTTGCTCGGCTAGTCCGTTTCTGTTATAAGTATCAATTAACAAAACGGCTGTGCTATCCGTTTTTAGTTTTGTAAAAAGTTCTTTACTCAATTCAGATAAACAGATATAAATAAAGTTAAGTTTATCTGAGATAGTTTCTTCATCTAAATAATCATTAACCGTTAAAAATGGATATCCTTTTTTATGTTCTTGCCACTTTTTGTAATTGTAAATTATCCCTAAAGTTCCAGGAACCTCAAAGTCAACATCATGATTCCCCACAAAAACATAATCAGCTGCCATATCAGAGATGTGCCATTTATCTAAAGGAACAGAATAATTAGATCCCAAAGCAAAAAATGATGCAGGTATAATTTTTTCTTTAAGACAAAAATCAGCCATTACAATTGGTACATTTCTACCACCAATATTTAGTACTTCATTTGTATTTCTTTTTTGATAATCAAATGCGTGAAGCGGATTTTCTTTTATTTTTTTAATCTCTTCATGGTTTTCAATTCCATTAAAATGAGCAAGTAGATTTTGAGCAACAGGTAATTCAAATTCTGGCGCTTCCGTTAGTGAAACTCTGATGGTATCACCTAATCCATCTGCTAAAAGTGTCCCTATTCCCACAGCTGATTTTATTCTTCCATCTTCTCCTTCCCCCGCTTCTGTTACTCCTAAATGTAAAGGATAATTCATTCTTTCCTTAATCATTTCCGCTACCAACAAACGGTATGCTTGCACCATTACTCTGGTGTTAGATGCTTTCATTGAAAGAACAATATCATGATAATCTTCCTCTCTGCAAATTCGTAAAAATTCCATTGCAGATTCTACCATTCCTTTTGGCGTATCACCATAGCGAGATAGAATTCTGTCTGACAAAGAGCCATGATTTGTTCCTATTCGCATGGCAGTACCGTGCTCTTTACAAATTCTTACAAGAGGAGTGAATTTTTCTTTTATTCTTTTTAGTTCTGCAATGTAACTTTCGTCAGTGTATTCTAATTCTTCAAATTTCTTTTTATCAGCATAGTTACCAGGGTTTATTCTTACCTTTTCTACAATACGAGCTGCAATTTCAGCCGCATTAGGCGTGAAATGAATATCAGCAACAATTGGAGTATTATATCCTCTTTTTCTTAACTCATCTTTAATGTTTTGTAAATTTCCAGCTTCTTTTTTACTTGGCGCAGTGATACGCACTAATTCACAACCTGCCTCAATCATTCGTATGGATTCCTCCACGGTAGCTATAGTGTCCATAGTATCTGTTATGGTCATTGATTGAATAGCAATAGGATTATTTCCCCCAATTCTCAAATCACCAACCCTTACAACTCTTGTTTTAAAGCGAGAAAATTTAGTTAAACTATTACAATATTTCATTATTGTTTTACTACTTTTTTAACGTAATCAATATCTTTTGAAGTAACTTTTAAGAAATAAATTCCATTCGCATAGTTTTCCAAACTAAGTGAAATCTTAAATAATCCAGACATAATATTTTCTGTGTAAATAACTCTCCCTAATTTGTCTTGTAACTCAATATGACCATTATTAACTAATAAACCTTCAGCTATTAGCTTTGCTGTTGTTGGATTTGGATACACTTTTAAAAAAGAGTTTGATTCCTCATTTATTGTTAAAGGGAGTGTTGAAGTTGTAAATTCGTGATGAATATAAGCTCCAAAATCTAATTCGAATGTTTTAAACCAACTGAGATAAACCCAAGGGGTAGCAGTAGAATCTACGAAAGGCTCTATTCTTCTAAAGCGTAACATCCCCCCTCCATCATTATTTGCCCAAAAATCAAGACCATCATCATCTGTGTCTGTAACGTGTAAAGCATAACAGCCATCACTTAGAATAATAGTGTCTCTATATTGAGAGTTAGGAAGTAAATTATCACCAGTATAGACAGTATTTCCTTGAATATCATATATCTCCCATGAGGTTTCCGATACACCACCAATTGTTCCATTATTTGTTGATGACCAAAATGTAAAAATATTTGGATATTTAGGCGCTGGCGTAAAAGTTGAGCTTATATTATTATTAAATGAATATCCATCACTATTTCCATTTGGATTTGAAATATTCACATAAAATTTATTAAGATTAGGTGAATTTTCATAAGTTGTAACTTGACCAAGAGAAACGCCAGCTGAAAAATCAATAGCATTCCAAAATGTACTTGGAGCAGGTAATTCAACTTCTTCTTTTTCTAAGAAATTTAAATTCCCATTCCATTGATATACTTCATGTGTTGTAGCTCCATTAATCCAATATTCAATTCTTAATGAAGTTAAAGGAGTATCACCAGTATTTTGAATAATAATTTTTGGTTTTGAACAAATAGGGTTAGTTCGCACATGTAATATCTGATTGGTAGGTGATAAAACATCAATAACTGCAGCGTCTAAAGAATGATTAGGACTACTATAGCTTACTAATTGACTACTTACCCAATAGTTTGACGTGCCTGTTGCGCTACTTACACCATAATCAATATTATGAATTTGACCCGGATTAACCAAGCCGGTAATATCATCTTCTCTTAAGTCAGAGGCTTTCCCAGGGCACCAGCCAGCTCTATCATAAATCCAAGTACCACCTTGAGGATAAACAGGATTGTCAGCACATTCTGTCCAGACCGGCCAAACATATTCTTGAGCACCACCATCTATATTTAAATAATGATTTTGGGGAATAAATTCTCCTTCCTGACCGTGCCCCGTAATGGTTGTTCTTAGTTTATATGCTGAAGCATTAGGATGCATAACTACATCTCTCGGCTCAAAAGCATCATCAGCCATAATTGTTCCATATCCTTTTGATTGCGGCCTCCAAACTTGTTGCATTTCTAATACATCTCTAGGTGGAGTTCCTACTATAAATAGAAATTTAATATCCATATCTTCCTGCCATTGCCCACCACCACTCATTGTAATCTGTTTATCCCCTTTTAATACAGGAGCATAATCTGTTACATCAAAATACCATGTTTTCCCACCTACCCCTAAATCCAAAAACTTTCCATATGGAGTAACAAAGGACATGATTTGAAATGCCATTGGATAACGTTTATAATAGATTAAATCTATACTATCCGTAATAGAAATTGCCCCATCAATGCTTACCGAATCGACACTTAATATATTCCCATTTGCATCAAACAAATAAGATAATGCCTCCCAATAAGTGTTAGTAGAAATAGTAGCAATACTGTCATTTTGTAAGGTTCCATAATTTGTTACTATTGCGTATTGTGTAACAGTATTTGCGCCAGCAATTAATGAATCTAAAATTGTATCAGTAGTAATAGTTAAAGAATACTGGCCTTGGTAAAAGTTAATATTTGGTCGAGAATTTACTTCTGTAAAAAACTGACCTATTTCATTTCCTCTTGTATAATTCCAATTAACATTTCCGTTAAAAGTTGCAATTTGTTGATTTGTTGTATTCTCTAAAGATGTTATCCCTTGACCCTCATTTAAAGGATAATGAGCAACTAAATTTGTATAATCAGGATGTGAACTATCAATTCGTTTAAGCATCCAATCATTTATAGTTGCTACAGAAAGTTCTTTGTCAAAAATTCTTAACTCTTTAATGTGCCCATCCCAAAACCATCCATTTCCATTTCCATTACTTGCTAATTTTAATGTTGCAATATCTATTGTTCTGGTATGTCCAGTACCTGAGTGCCACAATACACCATTTCGGTATATTTTCAAATCACCTGTATTTGCATTTTTTGTAAATGTCCAATGACTCCATTCATCAGTATACTCATTTAATAAAGCCGCTTTATCAATTCTGTCATAAGATGTGGTCCCACTATTTCCACAATCCCAATACATCCTACCATTACTCCATGGAAAGTGAATGTTTAATGTCCTGTAATTATTTGAATCATAACCTTCTATTATTGTAGTATTTTGTGGTAATACGTTTGCGTTCCCATTTATCCAAAATGAAACGGTAACCTCATCAGAGATGCTACTCATTGCAGAAGTTGGCAAATCAATGCTTTCAGCAGAATTTACAGTTATATGATTTGCATCATTTGAGAACAAACCTAAGTTATCGATTGTTTGTTCTCCTTCAATTAAGCTTGTTCCTCCAGTAGTTGAATTTGTAATTGAGAATTCAACTATTATATTTGAAACTGAATCCCAAATAAAATCATTTATAAATTGAAATCGGTTAACTCCATTATTAAGCAGTGTATTTGCATTATAAACTTCCGTAAACCCATTTATATGAGGATTTAGATTGCTTAATAGACTGTCTGTAGTTAACTTTAATTTTATTGTTAAGAAATTTGCTATTTGATTACTACTAAGCACATTTAATGAAAGAGCATTGATTGTATCATTTAATAGCCCTAAAACAACTAATTCATTCGCTTTATACAAAAACTGAGATTTATGAGAATTTTGCTCTGTTGCGATTACGAAATCAAGAGAATCCAAACCACTCCCTATACTAATAGTGTCTTCAGAAACAATTGAATTTACTGTAGTGGTTTGCTGCTGAAATTGGTAATAATTATAAACAGGACTTAAAGAATAATTATAAATATTACCAGAGAAAGAGGAAATTGCATAACTTACGTGATAAGATAAAATAGAATCAATTCTTGTTGAGTCATGAATATAAGTATGACAGGAATAATCCCATTCACCGCAACCTTGATTAGGGGCATTTTGAGTACTAACTAAATTATTTTTACACCTCATATTATAGGATAAAATAATTTTTTCAAAAGTTAAATTCGTACTGTTAGGGAAATACGCAATTGTATCTCTAGTGTTACTGGAATAATCAAAAGTTTGTACAATAATGGTGTCTCCGGGGTTTTGAGCTGAACTGTGCATAATGAAGCATGCTCCTATAAGTAAGTAAAATAGTTTTTTCATATTATAAGTTTTTTTCTGATGAATTATCTAGTTCAGTAACTCCACCAGAAACAATTAATTTCATTATTTCAGCAGATGATTTATCTATTGGAGTGACATAAGAACGATCAACAACAAATAGTTGACCTGAAAACGCATAGGAGTGTGGCAAGTATACGAGAATTTTACCGTTTTTTATCCCCAATGAACTTAAATCTTCATTGGTAATAAAGCCAATTCGCTCAATTGTTGAGTTTTCATATAATTTAATGAGCACTGCTTGCTCAAAGCCTTTCTTTTTTCCTACAAAAGTCCCCATCAAATCCTGAACTGATGAGTAAATTGTTTTTAAAAGTGGAGCTTTTTTTAATAATTTTTGGAAGAAATTCTTTATTGGATTTGTAATAAATAAAGACCCTAAATACCCGAACACTGTTATGATAATTAGTAAAATAATAATTCCTAAAAACTGCATATTTTCAGGTAGAAAATTACCAATAATACTATTAAGCGCAGTATAAGATTTCCAAATCAACCAAACAATAGCTGCAATAGGAACTACATATAATAGTCCCTTTAAAAAATATTGTTTTAAATTTTTCATACTTTTACACTTTAGTTTGCGTTTGAATTCATAAAAGTAATAATCTTTAAAATATATTGCCATGAAAAAAACAATTTTTAGTTTTATGCTCTTTTTCGGAGCCACCTTATTTATACCACAAAGCAGTTTTGCGCAAGTTGTGGTAAAGTCAAAACATAATAATTCTACAAAAAAAGTAGTGGTCAAAAAAGCCAATAGAAATAAAGGAGTAGTTGTTAAAAGCCGTCCAGCACGCCACCATCCATCAAGAGTAGTAGTGGTAAAGCCAAACAGACCAAAAGTAATTGTAAAGCATCCTAATCGTGTCAGAAGTAATTATATTTGGGTAGAAGGGCACTGGAAATGGAGTTACTTTCATAGAGATTATATTTGGATAAAAGGAAAATGGAAACGCCAAAGAAGAGGACATCATTGGATGCCTGGATTCTGGGAGGTTAGTTTAGGCGGTTTTGTTTGGATAGATGGCTGTTGGGCACGCTAATTTCTTTTCATCTTTTCCTGTTGAAAAGTATTCTTTACCGGTTATCTTTTCTTTTTCTTCCTTTGTAATTTTGAGGAAATTAAAAATTTTCAAAATGCGAAAATCTATTTTATACATTAGTGCACTGCTATTAACATTGAGTGCTTGTGTAACCCCAAAAATTCATAATACCTTAGTTGCTGAACATGAAAGTGCAAAATCGGCTTTAATTTCAGCTAAAAAGAAAGTGCTTTCCCTTAATGGTAAATTAGAGGAAAGTGAAGGAACTATTGTTGCTTTACGAGCACAAATTTCTGATTTAAAAAATGATTCCCTGCAGAACGGGAAGGCCTTAACTATTTTGCAATCCAAATATGCTCAGTTGAGTGATGCGTATGATTTATTGACTTCTAAGAATAGTAGCTACATGGCGAACAAAGCTAAAGAAACCAAGAAGCTTTTGGAACAATTAGAACAAGCGCAATTGGAACTTTTTGCAAAAGAAGATGAATTGAATAAATTAACAAAGTCCTTAAGTCTGAAAGAAGAAGAATTAGAGGCGCGTTCAGCAAGAGTAACAGAATTAGAAACCATAATTAACAAGAAAGATTCTATGGTGACTGCGTTGAAACAATCCATTTCCAAAGCATTAATAGGACTGGAAGGAGATGGCTTAACTGTAATTCAGAAAAATGGAAAAGTGTATATTTCCTTAGAAGAAGATTTACTTTTTGCCTCAGGGAAATATGAAGTAAATAGCGGTGGAATTGCAGCACTTAACAAATTAGCAACTGCTTTAGCTTCACAAAAGGATTTAGAGATTTTGGTAGAAGGGCATACTGATAGCATTCCTTTAAATGGGAGTGATTTGATAAAGGACAACTGGGATTTGAGTGTGATGCGAGCAACCAATGTGGTAAAAGTTTTATTGAAAAACCCCTCTTTGGATCCTTTGCAATTAACAGCTGCGGGTAGGGCTGAATTCATACCATTAGCCACCAACAAAACCACAGAAGGCAGAAGTGCAAATAGAAGAATTGAAATGATTTTATCTCCTAACCTAGATGATTTGTTTGAGTTGTTGGAGGAGTAGAATATTTGAGGAATAGTTGTAGTTCTTTGTTAATCTATTGTTTTATTCTATAATTATTCTTTTCTTTACTGTTCCATCATCATAGATGTAAAAGAGAGCTTCATTCTTAGTGCCTTTTGTTTCTCTTCCTAAGAGGTTGGTTATTTTTAATATTTTTTTCTTACTCTCAGCCTCATCAAGTGCGTCTACACCTAATATTGTAGTTGTAATACATGTAGTATCATTATTGTGTTGCATATCAACATTGTATTCTGTCCAAGCACAAATTTCAATTTGCCCGACAGGAGCTGTGTAGGGTGTTGTAAATATATAATTCATGCTATTACCAGATAATAATGTAGATATAATGTTTTCCGAAACAGGAGCAGATCCATCAACACTGTAAACTACATTAAAACCATTAACATCATTGATCCCTGAATTAAATATCTGAACCTGTATAATATCATTATTTACACTCAAAATTGAATTAACTCCAATATCTTCAGAAAAAGGCATCTTTTCAATATCTATTGAAACAAAAAAGTCTTCTGTTTGATAATCTCTATAGGTAGACCAAAAACCACTTAAAACCTCATAAGTTTGCCTGGAAATAGGAGAAGTATTTTCTCTTGCTAATGAAATATTGTTTCCATTCATATACCATAAAACATATACGCCTCCATCATTAATAATATATGGAGAGCTCAATACTACATTATTCCAACCATTTACAATAGAAAGAGAATCTATAAAAACAGAATCTATTAATGTGCCAGCTGCACCATTTATACCATCATCATCATAAATCTTAGCAGTAAAAGAACTTCCCGTCAAGTCTATTCCAAAATTGGAAGAAATTAACTTTGCTGGATAAAAAGAAGGTTCAAAATAAACACCTATTCCGCCATTTCCACCCGCCCAATTTATTCCAGTTAGAGTAGTTGTAGTTAGGTTTTTTGCATAACATAAATTTATCGCATTTTGTGTAGTATCCAAAACAATAATCTCTTGTGCAGCAGTATTATTTGTTGGATTAAGATCCCCAATAACACCTGTAGTTTGAGATAAGAATGTATAAGTGCCAGCAGTAGAAGGGGAAAAACTTATAGGGAAAACAATTGTAGTATCTTGTCCTGAAGCTAGAGTGTTTATAGAAACATTATTTGTAATAATAGAGGATCCTAAATAGGGTATAATATTTGATGTTAAAGCAAACGAACCTACATTCTGATTACCAACGTTTTCAACATTTGTCGTCATAATATAATTATCCCCTTGGCCTGAAAGAAAAATTCCTTTATTCTCAAAATTATCATTCCAACTTGCAGCAATATCAGTAATAGGAGAGGCATTTGATATTGATGGTGGCGTAAATTTTATGCTGTATAGAAATGGAGGGTATGTATCTTGCGAATGTTGTAGCCCTATTGATCCTGCTACAGATTCAATTCCAATAGTAATATCATTTCCATTAGTAATCCCACTCATTGATTTATATTGAAAAATAATTGTAGAGTCAATATGACACAAAATAATCTGAAATGTATTAGCCCCTGTATATTGAGGATTGGCTAGTTGCCAAAACGGGACATCTACATAAGAAATAATAGTGCTATCCATATTATGATTATCAATATAACATCTTCCGGGATTATTAGTTCCCGTAAAAGTTAAGTCAGATAACAAAGGTGCTATGAAATCATTAGCGCCACTAGCTATAGGAATTATAGGAAATGGAGATGCTATATTTTGAGGATTAGAGAAAGAAATATATCCATTTGACCCTATTGATAGACCAGAAATAGGGTACCAATAATAATTAAACCCTTCAACAGGAAATGAACCAATAATATTATCATCTCCTAAACCGCTAACTAGATTATTAGTAGTCTCAATATCTATCCAATTATAAATAGGTCCATTTGGATCATTGCTATCTGCCCATGTATATCCATATCCATCTGGCCCTCCTGAAGTTTGTGAAAACATAAATAATGGCACACAAAGCAAAGCAAGTAGTAGTTTTTTCATAAAGCAAACTTACAAAATAAATATGAGAATTATAACACAATAAAGTCGGAATGATAGGATTGCCCAGTTAATCAAATCGCTTGAACAAACGTAAAAAAATTATTTGAAGGACTACTTTGATTTATGTGCAATTAAATTTGCATAACCATGAGTCATTGAATAGTCTTTTTTTAAGAAATAAACTATTTCATTATGCTTATTAAATTTTTGTTTACTTACTATCTTAATCCAATCATCAATAGATCTACCGGTTTTATCAACCATATTTTTAATCATTGCTTTTTCCATTGATAATGGATCCATAATTAATTTTATTTAATGATGAAACAAAGTTAGAAAAAAAGTCAGGCTGAGAGGATTTGCACTTCTCTGCTTTATAAATCCCTCATAAACATCTTTGAAATGTACTTTCCTAAAATATCAAATTCAATATTTACCGTATCACCAATTTTAAGAGTTTGAAAATTAGTATGCTCAAAAGTATAAGGAATAATTGCAACTGAAAATGAAGTGTCTTTAGAATTCACTACCGTTAAACTTGCTCCATTCGCGCATACTGAGCCTTTTTCCACCGTCATATTATCAGATTCCTTGTGCTTAAAAGTAAACACGTGAGAACCTTTTTCTTCTTTAATCTGAATACATGTTGCTATTTGATCCACATGCCCTTGCACCATATGTCCATCAAATCTATCTCCTAATTTCATACACCTTTCTATATTAATTACATCCCCAATTTGTAATTCTGAAAGATTCGTTTTATCCAAAGTCTCTTTAATAGCAGTAACCGCATACACTTCATCCTTAATATCAACTATAGTTAAACACACTCCATTATGCGCCACAGATTGATCAATCTTCAGCTCGTGAGTAATGGCTGATTTGCAGGAAATATGCAAATTACCCCCTTCACTTTTCAATGAAACTATTTTTGCTAATTGCTCTATAATTCCTGTAAACATCTTAATAGTCTATTAATTGTTCTTCCATTTCTGGAATTTCTCTTTCCACATACAATTGAGTTCTGAGTTGAGGTTCAAATCCTGCTTCTTTTATACATTCCTGTATACTATTTGCCGTAAATCGGTGTGGTGCTCCTGCTGCAGAAACTACATTTTCTTCAATCATAATAGAGCCCATATCATTTGCCCCTCCATGCAAAGTAAGTTGAGCTGTATCAGCCCCAACTGTAAGCCAAGAAGTTTGAATATTTTTAATATTTGGCAACATAATTCTACAAATCGCTATCATACGCATATATTCGTCAGATGAAGTGTTGTTGTTGATGCCTTTCACTCTTTGTAAAAGTGTTCCGTCATCCATAAATGGCCAAGGGATAAATGCCAAAAATCCATTTTCTCCTTCAGGTTTTTGAGCTTGCACCTCTCTAATTCTTACCAAATGATCAAAGCGCTCTTCAATGGTTTCTATATGTCCAAACATCATAGTTGCTGATGTAGTTAACCCAATTTGATGCGCAACTTTCATAATATCCAACCACTCCTTCCCTGTACATTTTCCTTTGGAAATTAGTCGCCTTACTCGATCGCTTAAAATCTCCGCTCCTGCCCCTGGCATGCTATCCATTCCTGCTGCTTTCAAAGCAGTTAAAGCTTCCAGATGAGTATATCCCCCAATTTTACAAATGTGCGCAACCTCTGGCGGCCCAAGGGTATGTAATTTAATGTCTGGATAAAGAGCTTTCAGGTCCTTGAATAATTTGGTGTAATAATCCAATCCTAAATCTGGGTGATGCCCTCCTTGTAAAAGCAATTGATCTCCACCATATTTTATGGTTTCTTCTATTTTAAGTTTATACGTTTCCGCATTGGTCACATATACTTCTTCATGTTTCGGATGGCGGAAAAAATTACAGAATTTGCAGTTAGCCGTACACGCATTAGTCGTATTTACATTACGGTCAATCTGCCAAGTAACCACATTACCGGGAACTTGCATTTGTCTGAGCTCATTTGCTGCCCACATCAAATCTGCAGTAGGTGTGTTTTCATACAAAAACTGCCCCTGCCCTGCGGATAAAAATTCTTTTTTCAATGCCCTGCCTATCAACTGCTTACTATCCATAAAATTACTTAGTTTTGTGCGTTCAAAATTACACAATATTATGAAGACTATAATTAAAAATAAAGCCTCTTTTTCTGACAAAGATAATTTAATCATAATATGTGATAAGAAAAGTAAATTATCTGATTTCAAACTATCAAAACAAGAGTTAGATTATATAAAATCAGAATGGAAAGATAAGAAAGAAATTGTTGCTGTTAATCAGTACGGAAGACACCTTTTTTTAGTACTTCCAAAAAAAGAAAAAGACAACAACCAACATGCAGAAAATTGCAGATTGCTTGGCGACAGATTAGCCGGAAAGTTAAAAGATGAGAAATCAGTATTAATTATTGATGTGAAAGAAAATCAGACTGAAGCAATGCAAATTGCAGAAGGAATGGCGCTTTCAAATTATACTTTTACAAAACACAAAACAGAAGGGAAGGCTAACAAATTGGAAAGAATTTATATGTGTAAGAATTCTGACAAGAAAAACTTAAAAGAATTACAAAATATTGTTGATGCAGTTTATTTAACTAGAGATTTAATTAATGAGCCTTTCTCACATCTTACTGCAAAAGATTTGGCAGAGGCTGCTGTAAAATCAGGAAAAGCAAACGGATTTAAAACTACAGTTTTCAATAAAAAGAAAATTGAGTCATTAAAGATGGGGGGGTTATTGGCGGTAAATAAAGGAAGTATTGATGAGCCTACCTTTACCATTATGGAATGGAAACCTAAAAATGCAAAGAACAAAAAACCTATCGTCCTGATAGGAAAAGGTATTGTTTATGATACAGGAGGATTAAGTTTAAAACCAACTCCTAACTCCATGGATTTAATGAAAATTGATATGGGGGGGGCCGGTACTGTAATTGGTGCAATGCAAGCAATTGCGTCTAATAATTTGCCATATTATGTTATAGGCTTAGCCCCAGCTACAGATAATAGACCTTCAGGAAATGCTTATGCTCCTGGAGATGTGATTACAATGCATGATGGCACGACTGTTGAAGTCTTAAACACTGATGCTGAAGGCAGATTAGTTCTTGCTGATGCACTTAGTTTTGCAAAAAAATACAAGCCGGAATTAGTTATTGATTTAGCAACCTTAACAGGAGCTGCAGTTGCTGCAATTGGACATTATGGCTTTGTAAGCATGCATGAAGGAGCAGAAAAAGATCATGCAAAACTTAAAGAAATAGGAGATAGTGTTCATGAAAGACTTGCAGAGTTTCCTTTTTGGTCAGATTATGATGAACTCATAAAATCAGACATTGCTGATATTAAAAATTTAGGAGGCCCTTATGGTGGAGCTATCACTGCAGGTAAATTTTTAGCTCATTTTGCTGACTATCCATTTATTCATATTGATTTACCCGGAGTATACTCAAAATCAAAATATGGGTACAGAGGGAAGGGAGCTACAGGAATGGGGGTAAGGTTATTATATCATTTCATAAAAAATAAAGCTTAAATGAGCGATAAAGCGCAAAAAATAAAAGTAGGAATTTCTATTGGAGATTTAAATGGAGTGGGGATGGAAGTGATTCTTAAAACCTTTAAAGATGCTCGTATGATGGATTTTTGCACTCCAATTGTATTTGGGTCAAATAAAGTGGCTTCTATTCACCGAAAGGCAATTGAAATGCAAGATTTTACTTTTCATACTATAAATGATATTTCAGAAGCAAAAGCTAACAAGGTTAACCTTTTAAATTGCTGGCAAGAAGATATTGAAATTAAATTTGGTGCAGCAACAGCTACTTCAGGAAAATATGCTTTTCAATCCATAAAATTAGCTTGCAATGCTTTAAAAAAAGAAGAGATAAATGTGCTAGTAACTGCTCCTATCAATAAAGCTTCAATTCAAGAAAAAATAAGTGGCTTTGTAGGGCATACTGAATTTTTACAAGGAAATTTTGAAGGCGAATCATTAATGATCATGGTAAGTGAGAATATGAAAATAGCGTTTGTTACAGAACATATTCCTTTAGAACAAGTAAAAACAGCTATTACTGCTGATAAGATTATTTCAAAAACAGAACAACTTAATCAGTCCTTAATTACTGATTTTGGTGTCAGAAAACCAAAGATTGCAGTTATTGGGCTTAACCCTCATGCTGGCGAAGACGGAATGCTCGGATCTGAAGAAAGTGAAATCATTATTCCTGCAATAAAAAAATTGAAAGAAAATGGCATTATGGCTTTTGGTCCTTATCCTGCTGATAGTTTTTTTACTCCTAAAAATTTATCTTCATTTGATGGTATATTATCCATGTATCATGACCAAGGACTAACCCCTTTTAAAACACTTTCTTTTTCGGAGGGAGTAAATTATACTGCAGGTTTAAATATTGTACGCACCTCACCTGTGCACGGAACAGCTATCGATATTGCTGGAAAAGGAGAGGCAAACGAACAATCATTTCGTGAAGCTGTATTTATGGCATGCGATATTTTTAAAAAAAGAGCGGAATTTAAAGAGATTACCAGCAATCCTTTAGCCTTTACAACAAGAAAGTAAACTTAGGGAACTGAATACGAATAAATTTGTACATTTGCGTCCCTTTAAAGTTCAGGCAAATGAATGACTATAAGATAAAGTTAGGAGGAATTACTAATGGCAAAAACTCTTTTTCATTTGAAATAAAGGACCAGTTCTTTGAAGCATTTACATTGTCGGATGTGGAACATGCTGAAATTATTGCTACTGCTTTACTAGATAAAGATGGCGAAAAATTAGCATTAACTCTTACAATTGACGGTAAAATAAATAAACTGTTATGCGATATTTGCACGGAAGAAATTTCAGTTAATATTACTGCAGAAACAAATGTAATAATCAAAATAACTGATGAAGATTTAACATCAACTGACGAGATTATTTACATTAAAAAAAGTGAAAATGAAATTGATTTAGAGCAATTAATCTTTGAATTAATTATTTTAAATTTACCTAAAAAACGACAACATCCCTTAAATGATAAGGAAGAGGTAATATGCAATGAAGAGATGGTAAATTTGATAAAAAAATATACTGTAAAAAAACAAAAGTCATCTGACCCTAGGTGGGATGCATTAAAAGATTTAAAAATAAAATAGTAAAAGAAAGAAAATGGCACATCCTAAAAGAAAAATTTCTAAAACTAGAAGAGATAAAAGAAGAACTCACTATAAAGCTTCTGCTGTTACTATGTACTCCTGTCCTAACTGCAGTACTCCTGTTCAATATCATAGAGTTTGTGAAGAATGTGGTACTTATAGAGGGAAACAAGCAATAGAAAAGCAAGTATCTGTATAGTGCTTTAATAGATTTTTGTAGTTTTATCCCGCTTTAAACTGCAAACTATTTATGAGAATAGGAATTGATATTATGGGAGGAGATTATGCTCCTCAAAAAACCGTTCACGGAGCTATCCTGGCTTTTAATGAACTCCAATCTGATACTAAAATAGTTTTATTCGGAAGAAAAAATGAAATTCTTTCCGCATTAAAGCATCATAAAAGTTTACAGAATAATTTTGAAATTATTGATTGTGAGAATGTTATATCTATGGAAGAACATCCAACAAAAGCCTTTAGATCAAAACCAAATTCAAGCATAGCAAAAGGCTTTGAATATTTGTCTAAAGGGCTTATTGATGGTTTTGCATCTGCTGGGAATACTGGAGCCATGTTTGTAGGAGGTTATTATTCTGTGAAAGCAATACCTGGTATATTACGCCCAGCAATTTCTTCACTAATCCCAAGAGAAGATGGTGGAGTTACTGTTTTATTGGATGTTGGAGCAAATGCTGATTGCAAACCTGATGTATTATATCAGTTTGGAATCCTTGGCTCACTCTTTTCAGAACATGTTTGTGGAATTAAAAAGCCAAAAGTAAGTCTCTTAAATCTAGGAGAAGAAAAAACAAAAGGGAATATGCTAAGCCAAGCATCCTATAATATGATGGAAAACAATCCTGATTACAATTTTATTGGCAATATTGAAGGTAGAGATATTTTTGATTCAGAAACTGATGTCATTGTTTGTGATGGTTTTACGGGAAATATAGTATTAAAAGAGGCGGAAGGAATCTACTCAATTATGGAAAAAAGAGGCTTGCTTGATGAATATTTCAAGCGATTTAACTACGAGAATTATGGAGGGACTCCTATCTTAGGACTTAATAAAACTGTAATTGTAGGGCACGGAATTTCGAATGAAATTGCTATAAAAAATATGATTACTTTAACTAAAGATGTCGTAGAGGCAGAATTGACAAGTAAAATAAAAAACCACCTTAACTAATGGAGAAAATAAATGCTGCAATAACAGGGGTTCAAGGCTATGTGCCTGACTATATATTAACTAATAAAGAGCTGGAAACTTTAGTTGATACTAATGATGAATGGATTACCTCAAGAACTGGAGTCAAAGAGAGAAGAATTTTAAAGGGAGAAGGAAAAGGATCCTCTGACCTTGGAGCGCAAGCAATAAAAGGATTATTAGAAAAAACAAATACTTCCGCAGGAGATATTGATTTAATCATTTGTGCAACCGCTACTCCTGACATGATTTTTCCTTCTACAGCTTGTATTATTGCAGATAAAGTAGGGGCAAAAAATGCATTTGCATATGATTTAATGGCAGCATGTTCAGGATTTTTATTTGCATTATCAACTGCTTCAAAATTTATTGAAACAGGAACTTATAAAAAAATAATTGTTGTTGGAGCAGATAAAATGTCATCTATTGTTGACTATACTGATAGAGCTACTTGTATTATTTTTGGAGATGGGGCTGGATCTGTATTATTAGAGCCTAATGAAGATGGATTAGGGATACAGGATGCAATACTAAAAAGTGATGGTTCCGGAAGAGAATTTTTACATCTGAA
>Ga0310121_10002353_pt1 | contig 18033 bp, 14 predicted proteins | sample CB27_Tmax_986_MG_FD_203504 | JGI IMG/M metagenome (GOLD analysis project Ga0310121, IMG submission 203504) | Marine microbial communities from Western Arctic Ocean, Canada - CB27_Tmax_986 | ecosystem: Environmental > Aquatic > Marine > Oceanic | place: Canada: Western Arctic Ocean | collected...
CAATCACGCTGCTGAAGCGAGACACTTCGAAATCCAGTTTGAAGCAGAAGCGAAAAGAAGCCGCCTGGGACACCAGTTTTCTCGAAAAGCTCTTGTTTTGCTAAGATTTTGATGCGATGGCCGTGGGTCCCGTGCTGGTTGGTTTCGGCGTCGCCGTGGTCCAGCGAGGCGAGCGATGGTCGACGCGACTTGCCGTTGTTGTGCTGGTGGTCATCAGCATGCTGGCGGTCGTCCGCCATCACTACGTAGACCGTTATCGCAATGAAGATTCGCGAGCGCTCGCGCACTACATCCAGTCGATCCCAGAAGTGGAAGGTCCGATCCTCGTCAACGCATGGTACATGTCGAATCCATTGCGGCATTATTTCCAGGGAAAGAACGAGATCGTCCCATTAGATGTTGTGGTGAGCCGCGAAGGTGACATTGATCGACACTGGGATCTGATCATCCAACACCTGGACAACGGCGGGCCAAGTTGGTTTGTCTATTCACGCGAATTCCATGGCGACCTAAACCGTGAAATACCGAGGCGACTCGAGCCCGACTATCGTTTCGAGCTCGAGACGAAGGTTGCGGGGATGGACCTTTACCGGGTGGTCCCTCGAGTCACGTCGGAGACGACGGTCGCGGACTAGGGTAACGGTAAATCGAGTTTCTCCAGCACCCCATCACGACTAATGTAAGCGAGGTCTTCCGAATAGTCGGGAGGCGGGTCCGTCGGCGGCCAAAAAACTCGGTTGCGTATCCCACGGATCACGTTTCTGGCAATTTCATCGGCGGCTTGCAGCTCTTCCGGTCGCCAATCGGCTTTATCGAAGCCGATTTTCTTGATGTCGCTGGGCAGCAGGATGTAACCCAAGCTCACGTCCGCGGGAACATCATCCACCGAAACGGCTAAGTGCCGGTAAAGTGGTAACTGGATGTCAATCCATTCTTGGCTATCCTTGGTGCGGTAATGTGCTTCTCGCGGCGACTTGGCTCGATCCGATGTCTTGTAGTCCCAGATCGCCCAGTGTCCGGTCCCGGGATGATGGTCGATGCGATCAATGCGTCCGGTCAACGCCATCGGTACACCATCGACGACGAAGGGCGTCTCACAGCCGTAGTCAGGAACCTCACAGTATTGAATGACCCATCCCTGGCGCCGTCTCTCCGCCTGCGCGCCAGCAAACGCCGTGAGTCGTAGCCGGATCTGCTCAGCCTGCAACCGCACGGCTGGCGCGACGTTGCGACCGAAATGGCGCTCGACGACTCGATCAAGAAGCTTATCGAATTCCAGGCGAATCACCTGTTCGTCATCTGAATCGCGTTTGCTTCCGGTGCCAAAAAGGCTGAGAACTTCGTGGGCCACCGTACCAAACAGACCGGCATCCATTTCCAATATTTCGTCGTCAACGGTTTCCAACTTTAGAATGCGCTGCAGGTAGAACCGATAGGGGCAGGCGAGATAGCTCTTGAAGTCGGAAGGACTCAACGCGCGGTCCCAATGGACATCGGCCGCTGGCAGAGGAATCGCCAGTCGTGAGAGTTGTCCAGTCGCATGGTCAGTCGGGTCGGCGTCCAGCGAGCCGTACCCATCCGTGGGGGTCAAGAATCGGGACCAGCGGGCGGCCATCGCTTCTGGAGACGTGGCAAAGAGCAGCCGGCTCGGCAGCAAGGGGTCATCACGTGGATCTCGGCGAGTTACGATCAGACGCAAATCTTGGACCCCCGCCAGTAAGATACTCAGCACATAAGCGTCTCGGGCGAATCGACGTGAATTGTTGTCGATATCCAATTCCGTGCGCAGAGCGTTTGGCAAGAACAAGTCCGTGTCGATCGTACTGGGAATGAACTGCTCATTGAAGTTCGTCAAGACCATGGCGGACGCGTCATCCAGCGGCAGTTCCAACCACCCCAATAACTCGATCTGACCAGCGAGCGCGGGCGCTCCAATACTCGCGTCACTTACATCGCGGATCAGCTGGCGGACGAATTCCGTCGCCGACAGTCGCGGTGAAAAGCCAGTTGGGATTTGCCGAAAGGACATCAATGAATCATGTAGCCTCTCGCAGGCAGCCAGTCTGATACGATCTTGGTCAAGCTCGGTATTAAACTCCCGCCAATAGACCTTGGCCAGCATATCCGCGACGGGTTGCGTCCACATTTCGATATCTCTGTCCCGTCCGCTCAAAGGCAACAACAGCGATTGAATGGCAGCGACAAGCTGACCGGCCCTGGTGCTATTGAATGATGCGCTGTCGTCATCCGCGACTTCCAAGAATTCGACCGGGAGACGTCCACGGAACTGCCGGTCCGCAACGCTAAGGTAATCAAACTCGACTCCCTCATACGCGAGCCACGCGCCGATATCTGGGTGCCGAATCAGTGCGGCGAAGTCCCGGTAACTTCCGGAGTCCAGTAAATTGGCGATGGCCTCCAACAAGCGAAGCGGAGACGTACCCGCGACCGGCGTTCCGGGGCCCCAGCGAGCGGACAGTCCATGCTTGGCGCAGACACGTTGTAGATGTGGAATGGCCGCTGGATCCGGGACGCCAATCGATATCTCCTCGGTCGATCTGGCTGAGCCGAATTCGCGCAGGCATTCGATAACAGCATGAGCCTGGTCTAACGAATCGTTCGCCATCATCCACTGAGCCTCGTCAATCTCGATTTCGCAATCTTGCCATTGATCCGCGCGAAGGCACCCCAGTGTGTCGAAACGATCACTCCAGCTGATCGGTGCGTGAACCAACACACGAATCGGCCCGCGCAGCCTAGCCAGCATATCTCGAGTGGTGCGGTTGATGTCGACCGTGCCAAATAGCACTAGATCGCCGACATAGCGACATCGATTCCCACGAATGGCTTCCAACCTCGCCGTGAAACGGTCCGAAAGGTGGTAGCTGTCCAGTAGCTTACGATAAAACTCCTGGAGCACGGCCAGCGCATTCCACCGCTCATGCTCGGCAAAGCCGTCCACGCGATTGCCGCGATCCGCAACGTCCGCGAAACTCAAACTCTCAGACGACAACTCTCTGTACTGCCGCCAAATCAACGCCCCCAAATCCATCCAGCGTGATTCGGAGAACGCTGGTTCCTCGGGATCGCTACGTAGTGCCACAATGCGCCGGCGGATGCTCGGTTCGATGTTCTTAAGTGCTTGGGCCCAGGCGAGCCGCTGCGTCAGATCGTCCGCCAACCCCTGTTCGGGTTCGTAGAGCAGCTCTGGAAGCTGTCCGACTGTGACGATTCGTGGTGGGAATATCGATTTCCCTTGCAAGTTGGCCGCCTCCAATAGCCGCCGTTTCAGTCGCCGGCCACCCCGCGCCGACGGAACCACGATCGTGACCGCGGAAAGATCGGACGTGAGCCCCAAAGAAAACTGTTCGAGCAGATGGTCGGCGGCGGAATGAACGGCGGGGCGTTGAGTGCCCAGGAACTCGAGCTGGATTGTCGAAGAGCTCATTGGCTGAGGCCAACCGTTAAACTAGAAAAACAAGAACGAGTTTATACCACCGTGCGGGCCAAGGCAGCTCGAGCGCGACTCAAAACCGGCTTGCTCCGGGCGGCTCCAACTCGCTAGGCACAAGACGACCTACTCGCTTGGAAGTGCGTTCTAGTATATCCGATCGACCGGTTTAAGCCGAGCCCCGCGCGGGCGAAGCCGCGCCGCAAGAGAGAAGAGCCGCGCTGAGCCGATTCGTCGACGCTTGAGATGGATACACCTATTTCAGGAACCGCCCGTAAACCTGGGCGACTCCGGTGGCCATGCTTAAATCCGAGAAGAGTTCTCGATGGCGATCTAATGCGTTTTGCCGCAAGTCACTCCAGGCCACGTTGCCGCAAACTACCTGTTTGATGCTCTCCGCCAAATCATCGGCGTTGTCGGGTTCGACCAGCAATCCGTCGACACCATCACGAATCGCCTGCGGCACTCCCATGATCTTCGTAGCGATCGTGGGGACGCCGGCCGACATGGCTTCCAATACAACCATCGGCAACCCTTCGCCGAAAAGACTCGGCAAAACGAATAGGTCGAGCTTTCTCAGTTCGGCGGTGACATCGTGTGCAAAACCAACCCAGTCGATTTGGCTGGCGACGTCCAGCTTACAGGCCAACGACCTGAGGATAGACTCATAACCCTTGGTCTCGAATCCGCCAATGGCTCGCAAGCGGACTGGAACTGAATCTTGATGCAATTTGGCCAGCGCCTCGATTAGGATTTCCGTTCCTTTGCGAGGACGAAACAATGCGACAGTGCCCAGAGTCCAGGGCGACTCTGGTAAATCTTGCGATCGACCGAGACCGATCAAAGGCACACCGTTGGGTACCCCTGTCAACCGATCCGCTGTAAAACCAGCGCGCTGCATGTAAGCGCCCAGATCTTGAGACACGGCGATCAGGTGACTGGCCGATGCCAGGCTAAATCGCTCCGTGGCCGTGTTCCAGATGTTCCAAAACAGTCGCGTTGAATCAGCGCTCACGGGACTATGGACATGATAGATCCAGGGGATCCCAGTCAGTCTGGAAACGGCGTTGCAAACCAGGGCCGTCCGTGGCGTATGGGCTGCAGAATATCGAAGCCATCTTTTTTTTACGATGGAAACCAGGGTTCGTAGGGTGCGAGGATCGAATCGCGATCGCATAGGCGCCACGTACAGAGGCGTATCCTTGGATCTGCGTGCCTCCGCAAATTTCCCTGGCTTGACACAGGCGAATCCCACTTCGTAGCCGATCTCCGGCAGTCTGGCGGCCAAGAGATCCTGCACTCGTTCGGCGCCGGAGTAATGCTCCCCATTGATGACATGGAGCACTCGACCAAGACGGGTGGCAGGCACGGGGAGCACCGGGCCAACGACGGTTGGGATCGGATCGGGCGCGGACCCGATGCCAGTCGTCGTATATGCCGGATTCGTATTCATCTGAAACTGGGAGGTGTCTCGCCAACTGCCGTGGAAATCGCCAGCTGAAAGGTAGCATACGTTTGCGATAGTTCTCGTAACGCCCTTGCGGAAGATATAGACTGTAGGGAAATCACCGATGCGTACCGGCAGACCGACGGGAAAATGCGGGCTAGACACCTGCGCGGAGTGACACCAGCGAGCGGTGCCGCCGAAAACCAAATCCTTAGGCCGTGACTGGGTTACGCCCCAGTGCCGCTTGGACGCCCGTAAAGGCCATGTGTGATTTTAGGCAGGTCTCGCGGAAGGCATTGGGACGTGAAACACCGACCAAACGAAAACTCTCCACGTCCGTCCGCGAATTCTCATCGTGCCGCATGAAGACGAGATCCCCGGCGTCGTACCAGGCGTAACCGGGCTTCACGTCGATTTCGATGGTATCGAACCGATCTAGTGCCACCGACTTTTCTTCCTGGGCACTCATGCCTCGCTCGATAATCACACGGCGATTGGTCAGACGATAACGGGTCGCCACCATCGGCCCCAGGCGGCGAAAGTAAACCACCAAAGCAACTGGAATGGATAACAAGGCGACCAGGTTCCCGATGGTTAAGACTCCCCAGCCCCATTCAATGCTGTACTGCTTGCCTAACCAAGCGCCGAGCCAGTGGCCAGCGTTAGATGGCCAGACGGTCATAACGGTTACTTCTTCCGTCTCGGCCGGAGCGGTTCCTGCAATGGCTTGTCGGATCATCGATTCCTCGGTCGCATATTCGCTGCTAATACTAACGGCGACAGGATACCAAAGGCGAGACGGTCAGACCAGTCCTGGGTAGCAACGCCGGGCTCCCTTGATCGGATGGGCGCGGGAACGAACTTTTCGAAGCAAAACGTGATCCGCCGAGATTCTTAATTTTAATCTGACGCGGATTAAGATTAAGACTAGGAGGAAAAGAAGTGCGTTCCCGCACCCGGCTCCGTCCGTTGGTTCAACCGCGAACTCGGACCTGTTCAAAGTGTCGCGTCATCCGCGTCGCCCTAAAAGAGGCTAAATCTCAACATCAGGCCGCTTTTCATGAGCGCACGAGATCAACTTGGGCTTCTTGCGCGACCCCGCCCCGCATACGATTGGACTGAGTCGTCGATCGGGGGCTGGGTCAACAACACGAAGCGGGGCACCCAACACAACACCTGTCAGCGGGTAACGAATCACTCGATTCGATCGTTCGCCTCTGGTGCCAATCTCAATGCTCGCCTGAGTGAGGTGTGGACGGTCACCAACCACGTGACGACCGATGACGAAGAGGTAGCCAAGATGTCAAGTTCAAAGTTCGCCACACTCCTTCGTGGATTTGACCCTACACGTCCCATCGAGGAGAGCCCGACCCCGCCGGCTTCGTGGTACGTCGATCCGGACTTCCTTGACCAGGAGGTCGCGACTGTTTTTGAGAAGAGCTGGGTGCCCGTCGGCCGTGTCGACCAACTAGAAAACGTTGGCGACTATTTCACTGGCGAGATCGTCGGCAATCCGTTCGTTGTATCGCGAGGCGATGACGGTGAGCTCCACGCGGTACACAACGTTTGTCGCCACAAAGGAGCCATCGTGGCCCAGCAAGAGGACGAGTCGCGGCACAACTGTGAGTTCTTCCAATGCCCCTATCACGGTTGGCAATACCACCTCGATGGTCGATTGAAAAAAGCCCCCATGCTCGGGCCTCAGGCTGAGTTTGATCGCGGTGAATATGGGCTGCCTACAATCAGCGTCAAGACGTGGGGGCCCTTTGTGTTCTTGGATCTTGATGGCCCCCGCGGTGGAGAATTCAATCCACGGGACTTGATGGCTGATATTGATTCGATTCGCGAGCCGTTGGAGCGGGCGAATTTCGATCAGTTGAAGTTTTACAAACGCTACGCATACGACTTGAAATGCAACTGGAAGGTCTTCGTTGACAATTCATTGGACGGTGGTTACCACGTCAAATATGCCCATGCGGGACTGGCCCAGGGCCTCCAGTTGGATGAGTTCAAGACTCATATCTTCGATCGTTCATCGATCCAGATTTGCGATACTAAAGGGAGCGACACTCGATTGGGAGATCGCGTCATGTACGCGTATCTGTATCCCAATTTCTTCATCAATCGCTACGGAAACATGATGGATACCAATATCGTCATGCCTTTGGGAGTGGACCGTTGTCGCATCATTTTCGATTTTTATTTCGATGTGGAGAATATGGATACGTGGGAAGTGCGCCAACAGATGCTAAATAGTGTGATGAGCAGTCACGCGATTCAAGAAGAGGATATTGAGATCTGCGAATCGGCCCAGCACGGCATGAAGTCAATCAGCTGGCAAACCGGTCGATACTCGTCCATCTTGGAAACGGCCGTGCATGCCTTTCACGTGTTGCTGCATCGTGATTTAAGCTCGAACGGTTGACGAGGCGAAGCGATCGGCAAGGATGACTGGACGATTCGGCGATGGATTTCGAGTTCGCGCGATTGCAGCACAAACACGCGCGGCGGAATTCACCAACCCAACTTTTTGGCTGTGACGCATCCAGGCCCGAAGCCCCGCAGCTTCCACAACGAAAAAAATCTTCCACGCGTTGCCGTTGGACTGGCGCCGTGCAATGCGTCGCGACCGCATTAAATCATCGGACTGTTTGACCGCCTGATTGTTTGGCGGCCTGACTGTTTGACGGCTGGCGTCTGGCGACTCATCCTTGACCACTTCGATTGGCGGTCTCTACAATGCACGCCCGCTGGGCCGAAGATGCCAAATGGGCTTGATCGCCCGACCATTTAACTTTCCACGCATTAACTCTCCACGCACTCAGTAAAAAGTCGCATTCATGAAGATTCACGAGTTTCAGGCCAAGCAGTGCCTCAGAAAGGCAGGGGTGGCCGTCCCGAAGAGCTTAGTGGCCCGTTCACCAGCTGAGGCGGTCGCTGCCTTTGAAGAGCTGGGCGGCCGTCTGGCGGTCATCAAGGCTCAAATCCATGCCGGTGGCCGAGGGAAGGGGACCATGGTGGAAGTACCTGAGCAGCATGGGGTCCAGTTGGTACGCAGCGTGGATGAGGTTCGTCAAGTGGCGAATAACCTGCTCGGTAATCGATTGGTCACGATCCAAACTGGGACCGAAGGTCAAACCGTTCGACAGGTGCTGGTCGAGGAAGGCTGCGACATTGACCGAGAATTGTACCTGGGGATTGTGCTCGACCGAGCGGAAAAGGTTCCCGTTTTAATGGTGTCGACTGAAGGTGGCATGGAGATCGAAAAAGTGGCCGCCGAGACACCGGAGTTGATCCATAAAGAACATTTTGATCCACACGTTGGCTTGCAGGGATACCAGGTACGTAAGCTGTGTCGCCGATTGGGGCTCACCGGTGGCTCCGTGCGAAGCGCCGACAAATTCATGCGAGCCCTGTGTCGGTCGTACATTGAACTGGATTGTAGCCTGCTCGAAATCAATCCACTGGTCGTGACCAAGGAAGGTGATTTGTTGGCGTTGGACGCCAAGATCAATTTTGACGACAACGCCATGTTCCGGCATCCGGACCTTCGAGAACTGCGTGACATGGATGAGGAAGATCCAGCGGAGCTTCGGGCGGGCAACGCGGGCCTCAGTTACGTTACGCTTGACGGGAATATTGGCTGTCTCGTCAACGGCGCTGGGTTGGCCATGAGCACTATGGACCTGATCAAACTTCATGGCGGCGAACCGGCCAATTTCTTGGACGTCGGCGGTGGGGCCGAAGTCGAGCAAGTGATAGAGGCCTTTCGCATTCTTTTGGATGACAACAAAGTCAAAGCGGTGCTGGTCAACATCTTCGGTGGCATCATGCGATGTACGGTCATCGCCAGCGCTCTACTGGAAGCATACAAGACTGTCGGATTCAGTGTTCCTCTGGTCGTTCGGCTGGAAGGAACCGAAGTCGAGGAAGGTCGCAAGATTCTCGCGGAGAGCGACGTGGACATTATCAATGCCAACGATCTGACCGACGCCGCGGAGAAAGTTGTCGCCGCCGCTGGATAAACAACGGCATCCCGCTTACACACCGCCTCGCCACGTATCGCCAATATCGCCAATATCGCACCCCTCCTGACGACTGAACGGGAAGTAAACAACATGAGTATTCTAGTCAACAAAGATACCAAGGTGATTTGCCAAGGCATTACGGGGCGCGCCGGGGAATTCCACACCCAAGGGTGCATGGAATATGGCACGCAGCTAGTAGGTGGGGTCACTCCTGGCAAAGGGGGAGCGGTCGTACAAGGGCTACCGGTATTCGATACCGTCGAGGAGGCCGTGGAGAATACGGAGGCCGACGCCACGATGATTTTTGTCCCAGCGCCCTTTACCGCCGACGCCATCTTGGAAGCCCTCGATGCCGGAATAAAAATCATCGTGGCGATCACCGAGGGCGTGCCAGTCCTCGACATGGTGACCGTCTATCGTCGCGTCCGAGCGGCCAATGCTTCGCTGATTGGCCCGAACTGTCCAGGACTAATCACGCCAGACGAGTGCAAGATCGGCATCATGCCCGGCTACATTCACACCAAGGGACCAGTGGGAGTGATGAGCCGCAGCGGGACGTTGACGTACGAAGCCGTTTGGCAGCTGTCCAATCTGAAACTGGGCCAATCCACGTGCGTAGGGCTCGGTGGTGACCCGATTGTGGGCACCTCCTTCGTGGACCTGCTGGAGATGTTCCAGAACGATCCGGAGACCGAAGCGATTCTCATGATGGGCGAGATCGGCGGGACGGCCGAAGAGGAAGCCGCGGCTTATGTGAAGGATCACGTCACCAAACCGGTTAGCGCTTTTATCGCGGGTCGCACTGCGCCACCGGGTAAACGAATGGGGCACGCGGGCGCGATTATCTCCGGTGGTAAGGGAACCGCCGTGGAAAAGGTGGCGGCGCTAGAATCAGCCGACATCGAGGTGGCCAATGGCCCCGCGGATATGGGCGGCGCGGTGAAACGGGCCATGGCCAAGTAGCCTAAAAAAGTAACCTAAAAACTGATCCCGCCGCCGACCATGAAGGTATCGTCCAGGTTCGTCGACTCCTCTGGAACCACCTTGAAGATGATCTCGCGGTCGAAGACGTAGCCGATTTCCAAGTAGCCGGTTCTCTCGTTGAGTCCCTTCCAATTGATCCCACCGAATATTCGAAGATCGTTGATATCGGTCCGTTCACTGACTCCCACCATGGGGGCGTCCGGCCGATCAATCGTCCAGGAGCCTCCGCCGTATTCGGCGCCGATATGCCACCAAATGTCGGCATTGCCGACGGCCGTCCAGTATTGGCTGAGCAGGGGACGCGGGAAATAAATATCGAAAATCGTTTTGTCGTTGGGCGTCCAAAGCAGCCCACCCGCTGGAAGCAACTTAACCCGCTGGCGGTCCAGGTACTCGACCCCCAATTTGATGGCCAGTGTTGGGGTGACCTGCAGTACGCCCAATCCGTGTCCGGTAAAGCGAATGCTGTGCCACGTAACCGTATTGAAGTCACTGTAGACGCCTGCGCGAAAGCTGACGTCAGCCGCGAATTGTGGAGCTAATTGTGGTCGCCAACCGGCGTCGAGGTACGCGGAATACAATTGGGCCGGTAAGTCAGGTCCGGACGGGTCAGGGATCACGTCTGGGATATGTGGTCCGTCCAGAAAATCGAAAATGAAGCCAGGGGTGATCCGCAGCCCGTTCGGGCTGTGGGCAAAATTCTGCAGCACCATTGTCGTGTGGATGTCCACTTCGTGAATCTGCAGATCGCGGCCGCTTTCGCCAAACAGGTACGTGTAGTCAAATCCAGTTTCCTGAATCAGCCGCTGGTATTGACCGCTCCCAACTCCGTTTTGGCCGAAATTCCCCCAGTTGAGTCCGTTGGGAAAGACGGCAGTTGGGCCGGCCGGTGCAATCGGCTGACTGGGGCCCAACGTCGGTGGCAACACGGGTGCCGTGTTCGCAGCGGGTGGGAGCGGCAGCTGATTGGCTCCTAGGGGAGGCAAACCGCCGGGCGGCGGCAGCCCGATCCGCGGCGGGATATATTGGGGTCCCACCACGGTCGGGGGAAGCGTCCCGCCGGGTGGCAAGGTTAGCGGTGGAAGCACGGGAGCCCCCGTGCCAGGCACGCCACTAGGAAGCGCGTAGGGATCAAACGGAATCGGATTTCCCAAAGTGACGGGTGCCTGAGGGGAAACCAAGCCCCCACCCACGGGAGGTGGCACCGTATTGGTGGGAAAACGAGGTCTTAGCTGAGCGTAGACCGGCAAGGCGGCGGTGATGACGCCCAATAGGGCCATCAGTGAAGTGGAAAAACGGCGCAGGCGTTGACTCGCGACCAGCACAGACTTGATGAACTGCAGAACCTGGATAAGGGAAAAGATCGGACGCACTTCGACTAACGAAATCCCGGGCGAAGCGAGCGGAGTCTTAACAGCAGGCCTTTGGATCCGTCAAGTGCGCTTCGATTTAGTGCTAGCCATGCCGGCTGGATGAGCGACGAACAGGCCGTTACGAGTACTTGATTAAGCTGAACGTCTCGTGTGGCTCGATCCGCGCCGCGCCGCTGAGCCCTAGCAGCTCTATCACGAAAGCACACCCGACAACGGACGCTCCAGCTTCCTCAACCAGCTTACAGCAGGCATCCACGGTGCCGCCGGTAGCCAGTAAGTCATCGACGACTAACACCTGTTGCCCGACGGACACTCCATCGGTATGGATCTCCAGTGTGTCCGAGCCGTACTCCAGTTTGTAGCTGAATGAATGGGTCTTGGCGGGGAGCTTCCCCGGTTTTCGCACCGGCACGAAGCTGGCGTTCAACGCCAATGCTAACGGCGTGGCAAACACAAAACCCCTTGCCTCAGCTGCGATAATGACGTCCACCTCACGGTCGCGATAGTGGTCAGAGAACAGTCGGATCGTTTCGCGAAGCGCGTCAGGCGACGCGAGCAATGGCGTGATGTCGCGAAACAGGACTCCCGGTTTGGGGAAATCAGGAATATCACGAATGTAATCCGCAAGCTGGAGTTGCGTCGCCTCGGCCATGATACCTCCTGGTTCATTGAAGTACAGATGGACGGACTCAGGATTGCCAAGGCTAACCTTGCGAAATCAGCCGATCCGCCGGCCCCCGATGATAGACGTCTGACGACACGTTTGAAAGGGTCTGGGGGGGAATTCTAAGAAGCTTTAACCGCCCATCCAGCCGAAGGGCTTCATACCGCCCCAACTGGCATCCCGAGGCGATTGACAAGGTGGCTGCGACGGTCGTCGAGCCCGTCAGCAAGTCGTTTGAGGGCTTCGGTTTCGATCTGACGAACACGCTCCCTGGTCAATCCCAACTGCTTACCGATCTCCTTGAGCGTGTGGGGTTCGGTGTCATCCAGCCCAAATCGCATTCGTAAGACCGTCGCCTCCCGGGTATCCATGGTCTCGATCATTTTGCGCACATGGTTGAGCACATCGTGTTCGACCAGCTCGTCCTCCGGGGTCTTGGTTCGCTCGTCGATCACCATATCACCCAACGACCACCCTGCCGCCGATTGGTCGGTCTGGGGCGTCGAGTTGTAGATCTTGATCGCTTTCTTGACGATCGGTAGCTTCTTCTTCGGCAAACCCAACACGCGGGCAATTTCCTCAGGAGTCGGAGAACGTCCCAACTCGTCGGACAAACGGCTGCTTGCCCGTCGCCATTTGGACAACAACTCCACCATATAGGCCGGAATCCGGATCGTCTTGGCCGAATTGATCAACGCCCGTTTGATCGACTGTTTGATCCAATAACTCGCATAGGTGCTAAATCGCGTGCCGACCTCGGGGTCGAAACCTTCCACCGCGCGGAGCAGTCCGAGGTTTCCTTCCTCAATCAGGTCTTGAAGATTGAAGCCCTTGCCGGTGTAACCCCGGGCAATGTTCACCACCAGTCGCAGGTTAGCGCGAACCATCCGATCACGGGCCATCAGGTCGCCGTCGCCGATACCATAAGCCAATTCCTTTTCTTCGTCGGCGGTCAGCAGGGCAGTCTCGTTGATCTCGCGCAGATACGTTTCCAAGGGGGTCTGCAGGGCTCCTGAATCGAGCTTGCTGCTCGATCGTGATTTCTTGGTCGCGTCGGTAGTGGATTTGCGAGGCATTTTTTTTGGACTCGTTTCGGCACCAATCGGTGTGCGGGAGTTAAAAGAGCGGTTCCGATCGTCATTGCGTGTACGGTTCGTCCGGAGGACAAACGGGAAGACTCCGAGTGGTCCATCGGACTGAAATCGGTTACGCCCCACCAATGACATCGACCGGCGACCGACGAGGACTGCAGGATCGGCTTGGAACGTCAAGACACGCGGACTGTGCGCCAGGTATTAGCCATGCCAAAAAAAAAGGACTCTCCGACTGCAACGGCTGACGCGGTGCGCCCGCCGCCGATTATGACCAATGCGCCGTTTAGACGGACGACTGTGCTGATCAAACCGGCTCGTCCGCCGCGACGCAGTCAGCTCTCCAGTTGGACTTTGAATCCAACTGGCCCGCTTTCGGTTGTACCGAATCCTGGGCCGAGGGTCTCTGAGCTGAGGGTCTCTGGGCTGATGAAAAGGCCGGAACATGGACTATTTAGAGCAAACGGTGTGCTTCGTGTTTGTTGCGCCGCAGGGGAATTGGAAAATGCAAAATGAGAATTGCAAAATGCAAATTTTCCAGAAATGATTTTGCATTTTGCAGTTCTCAGTTCTCATTTTTCAATGCTATCGCGCTACAATAAGACTCTACGAGGTATGAGGCTTTCATCAGCCCAGTCTCTCGGCTGAGGGTCTCTCGGCCGAGGGTCTCCGGTCCCAGTTCTATTCGTTGGCAGCCTCTTCAACTACCTCGTCGGCAGCCTCTTCAACTACCTCGTCGGCAGCCTCTTCAACTACCTCGTCGGCAGCCTCTTCAACTACCTCGTCGGCAGCCTCTTCAACTACCTCGTCGGCAGCCTCTTCAACTACCTCGTCGGCAGCCTCCGAACCGTCATCCGCGTCAGAGTCCGCATCACCCTCATTGGCGGGAGCCGTCTGGATCAGCGGTCCCGATGCTCTCAAACCACCTTTTAGTTTGGATGGATCGATTTTGACAATCGTCGAACCGCCATCGGATGATGACGATTCTCCACCGTCAGCTGAAGCATTCTCTTCCGCCCATTCAACACGTTTTCGAGAGAGCCCAATTTTGCGTTCATCCGTATCGACGCGGAGAATCTTGACTTCGATTTGCTCGGCCAGTTTGACGATATCTTCGGCGTTCTCCACTTTGTGATCGGCTAACTCGGAGATGTGAAGGAGTCCCTCCAGTCCATCTTCCAAGCCGACAAAGACACCAAAATTCGTGATCTTCGTGACCGTACCGGTGACCAGTTGGCCCGCCTGGTACTTCTGCGGAATGGTCGAATGCCACGGATCGTCGTCCATCTGCTTAAGACCCAGCGCAATGCGACGACGATTCTCGTCCACCGACAGAACCCTGCATTCGACGTCCTGCCCCTTCTCCAGCATTTCACTGGGATGGCTGATCTTGCGAGTCCACGACATGTCCGATACGTGCAGCAACCCGTCGATTCCCTCTTCCAGCTCGATAAAGGCGCCGTAATTCGTCAGATTGCGGACTTTGCCTTGGACCACCGACTCGATTGGATATTTTCCCGCCACCGCCGCCCACGGGTTGGCCTGCGTCTGTTTCATCCCGAGGGAAATCTCTTGTTTTTTCTTATCGATTCCCAACACCATGACCTCGATTTCGTCGCCGATCTGTACGAGCTCACTGGGATGGCTGACCCGCTTGGTCCATGACATCTCGCTGATATGGACCAGCCCTTCGATTCCCTCCTCAAGTTTCACGAATGCGCCGTAGCTCATGACGTTGACGACGGATCCCTGCACGGTAGCGTTGACGGGATACTTGTCCTCGACCTGTTCCCACGGGCTCGGTGATTTCTGTTTTAGTCCGAGCGCGATCTTGCCTTTCTCGCGGTCGATGTTGAGGATCATCACCTCGATCTCCTGGTCGATCGCCACCATTTCCGATGGGTGACCAATGCGTCCCCAGCTCATATCGATAATGTGCAACAGACCGTCGATTCCGCCGAGGTCCACAAACACGCCAAACTCGGCGATATTCTTGACAACCCCTTTGCGCAATTGATTGATCTCGAGCTCCGACAATAAGGCGTCTCGATCCTGCTGGCGCTGTTTTTCGATCAAGGACCGACGGCTGACCACAATATTGCGGCGTGCCTCGTCGATCTTCAGCACTTCACACTGAACCACCCTTCCAATGTAATCTCCGATGTCCGACGGCCGCCGAATGTCAACCTGGCTGGCTGGTAGGAATACATTCACGCCAATGTCGATAAGCAATCCACCCTTGATCTTTCGCGTGACGGTACCAGTCACCACCTGGCCTTCTTCCACCGTCTTCATCATTTCAGTCCACGCAATCATCTTCTCAGCTTTGCGTTTACTGAGACTGATCATGCTGTACGGATCGTCTTTAATCATCGTTCCGTCTTCGAGTTCTTCAACCAGCACCTTGATCAGCTCACCCGTGACGGGCTTCTCTTCCTCTTCGTCCCATTCGTCCAGCGAAATAATGCCTTCGCTCTTGAAACCAACGTCGATCAATACATTATCGTTGGTAACGCGAATTACACGTCCTTCCACAATTTGGTTCAGCGTTATGGAGGTTTGTGCTTCGAGTGTTGCTAGACCAGTATCAGCATCGTCGCTCATTAGCGCTTCGATTTCGGCGGTGATTGACTCGTCGCTTTCCAGACTGCGGATCAGATTTCGGTTAACCATGAATGTTTCTCGGCCGGAAACTCAGCGGTGTAAGACGCTCTGGAGATCGCCATGGGCGGCGGAAAGTGCGTCGTGGTCAGAGTCGGGAGTTCCCGGAATTTGCCCCTGGGGCGGTTCGGGCCAGCGCCTCTCGCGTCCTCACACCAAGTGAGGCAAATTTCGCGATCAGTCGAATCCGTCAACCGTATCAGATAGATTTGCCAACGACAACCACAGTCAGCGGGAATCTTGATCGCTGGGCGAATTGTGGGGGCTGAATTCCTCGTCGAAATCCCGCCCGCCGACAGCACTTGCCCGATTTGACTTGCCATCGTTCAAATCGGCTTCGCGGGCCGTTCGGGTTCGCGGCCAGGCGACTGTCAGGACTTCAGGCAGTCAAGCCCTGCCAGTCAAAGCCCTGCCAATCCAAGCCCTGCCAATCCAAGCCCTGCCAGTCAAAGCCCAGGCAATCCAAGCCCTGCCAGTCAAAGCCCAGGCAATCCAAGCCCTGCCAGTCAAAGCCCAGGCAATCCAAGCCCTGCCAGTCAAAGCCCAGGCAATCCAAGCCCTGCCAGTCAAAGCCCAGGCAGTCAAAGCCCTGCCTGGTAAGTACGCACGGTCGCCAGGCACTTAGCGAGTCGTCGGCTTACCTCAGCTACCAGTTCATCGTCGGTGAGCTGGACCACTTCCTCTACCGTAATCGCCGGACCCACCGCAACTTGAACTTGAGACACGCGGGGATACCGTCTTCCCTTGGGCCAGGCCTGATAGGCTCCATCCAATGCCACCGGAATAATGGGTACTCGACACCGCCGTGCGAGGACACAAAAGCCCGGTTGCGGTGGCTGAAGTTCACCATCCAGAGTGCGGGTTCCCTCGGGAAATATCAACACGCTTTCGCCACGCTTGAGCCGCTTCATGGTCTCTTTCAGTCCGCCGATCCCAATGCCTTCACGTTGTAAGGGGATCGCATCGAACCATTTGATGAGCCACCCGAAGAGAAAGAATTGAAACAACGACTCGCGAGCTAAGTAATTCAGCCGGCGATTACAGCACGATCCAACAATCACTGGATCGAAGTAACTTTGATGGTTGCTGCAAACCAGTGAACCTCCTTCGGTCGGCCAGTGCTCGGCGCCAAAGACTCGTAGACCAAACACCAACGTCCCGATCGCCCGTACGGAAAACTGCGTGAGGCGATAGGTCGCGTTGCGAAATGGCGAACGTCGAGTCATCTGCGTCTGGTCCTCATCCAATCCAAGCTATACAACTCTTGGAATGCCGCCATGTTTCGTCAAAGCTGGTAGGCGATTGGGTCCTCGACACCGTTTTCCTGGAATCCACGTCGACGTAGCAAGCAGGCATCACAGCGTCCACACGAACGCCCCGCGGAGTCTGGATCGTAGCAGCTCGAGGTCAATTGGTAATCCACGCCAAGCGCCAGACCACGTTGAATGATTTCTGCCTTGGTGCAATCGATCAACGGTGCGTGGATCTTATAGGGAGCTCCCTCCACGGCCGATTTTGTGGCCAAGTTCGCCATCGACTGGAACGCTTCGATGAAATTCGGTCGGCAGTCTGGATAGCCGCTGTAGTCGAGCGCGTTGACTCCTATGAATAGATGTTGGGCTCCCAGCACCTCAGCCCATCCCAACGCAAAAGAAAGAAAAATCGTATTCCTGGCAGGCACATATGTAATCGGTATGCCGTCACCAATGTCATCCACCGAGGCACTTTTGGGGACCTCTTCATCCCCAGTTAACGCCGAACCGCCCCATTGGCGCAGATCCATGTCGACCACAACGTGATCGCGGACGGCGTAATACTCGGCGACACGGCGGGCCGCCTCGATTTCAATCTCGTGGCGCTGGCCGTAACGAAACGTCATCGCATAGGGCGTGTAACCCTCTTTCTTCGCTATCGCCAGAATAGTAGTCGAGTCGAGTCCTCCGCTGAGTAACACGACGGCTGACTTGGAAGCTGTCATAGTGAAATTCCCTTTTCCACCTAATGTGAACGCAATTGGCTGCCAGCTCAAGTGATGCATGCCGCGACTTTTTGGCGGTCCCGCGCCCCGGGTTTGCCGTCTGGCTCTTCGGCCCACGCGGACTGTACGGTTTAGGCAAGCCACTGCGTTACGTGCAAGGCCTTGATCATAACTCCGCCAAATGCTGGCAGTGCTACTGGTTGTCTGCCGGGGAAACACTAGCCTGACGCCAGAAATCCTGACATAGTCTTTCTTTTTTCGCGGTTTTGTCGAACTTTTTCCGGAGTCAATGCGTTTTAAAGATGTCCGTTTATTTGAGCGAATTCGTCTAGCTGGGAGGGACACGGATGTCGGAG
>Ga0310121_10002355_pt1 | contig 18016 bp, 15 predicted proteins | sample CB27_Tmax_986_MG_FD_203504 | JGI IMG/M metagenome (GOLD analysis project Ga0310121, IMG submission 203504) | Marine microbial communities from Western Arctic Ocean, Canada - CB27_Tmax_986 | ecosystem: Environmental > Aquatic > Marine > Oceanic | place: Canada: Western Arctic Ocean | collected...
CTCCTCGGCCAACAGCTGCTCGACCTTCTCGATAATCGCTTTTACGTCTGAAGTGCCCATGCACCCATTCATACACCTTCTTCGGAAAAATCAACTAGATGCAGTGCTGGCTATTGTGAGGATACCACATGTCACTTGACGCGGCGTTCCTTGAGACGAACCGCCTTGCCGATTCGCTCTCGAAGGAAATAGAGCTTAGCACGACGAACCACACTGCGGCGCTTCACGACCACTTTATCGATCCGGGGGGAGTGAACGGGAAACTTACGTTCAACTCCCTCGCCAGCCACGATGCGGCGAACGGCGAACATTTCGCGGGTACCCGAACCGCTCTTCCCGATCACGGTTCCAGTGAACACCTGGATTCGTTCCTTCTCGCCTTCCAGGATCTTCGTGTGCACATCGACCGTATCGCCCACATCGAACTGGGGTGGCTCTTCCTTGAGACTGCCTTTTTCGACCAGATTAATAATATCTTGGCTCATCGCCCTATCCTCTTACTTCGGTTAATTGAGTTTCATTGTTGAGTTCGAGACTTCGCCCTGTTGAAACGGACAAGTTATTTCTTAACTCCGTCTTGGTCGCGTAGAAGATCCTCGCGGCGCGTTTTCGTTGTGTGGTAGCTCTGCTGTTTGCGCCATTCGGCGATTCGTTCGTGGTCACCGCTTAGTAACACTTCGGGCACGGCGTGTCCACGATACTCGCGTGGCCGGGTGTATTGCGGGAACTCCAAAACCCGATTTGGACCGGAGAAGGAATCCTCTTCAGCGCTTCGTTCGTGTCCCAGCACTCCAGGCACCAGCCGCACGATCGAGTCGATCATCACCATCGCAGCCACTTCACCGCCATTGAGAACAAAATCTCCTACGGAAACTTCGTCGGGATTTAGGATGTCGACCACCCGCTGGTCAAACCCTTCGTATCGTCCGCACAACAAAACCAACCGCTGGTGGTTGGCTAACTCTTCGACAAGTGGCTGGTCCAGCCGACGGCCACGTGGGGTCAGCAACACAACGTGGGCGGTTGTCTCCTCGCAAGATTCGGACGCGAGATCACTAAGATCATCTGCTGGCTTGGGTCGATCGCTATCTTGCCACGGTCGTTGGGCAATTTCATCAACGCACTCCACCACCGGTCCAACACACAACAACATGCCTGGACCTCCGCCAAACGGGCGATCATCGACACAATGGTGTTTGTCTTTGGACCATTTCCTCAGGTCGTGAACGCGGACCTCGGTCAATCCCCCCTCAATAGCCTTGTTTAGCAAGCTCTGTCCCAAATATCCATCGAACATTTGGGGAAAAAGCGTGACAACGTCAAATTGCATACTCGCTTATTCAGCTGGTTTTTCTTCCGGGGCTTCGTCACTTACCGGGGCTTCGTCACTTACCGGGGCTGCCGCCTCGGCGCTGGTTTCCGCGGCGGGTTCAGTTTCGGTTTCCGCCGCTGCCCCTGTTTCCGCCGCTGCCCCTGATTCCGCCGCTGCCCCTGATTCCGCCGTGGCTTCGTCGGTGACAACCGTCTCGGCAGTGGGCGTGTCCGCGGGCGAAGCGTCCACCGATGCCATCTCCACCGCGGGAGCTTCCGGTTCAATCGTGGGTAGTTCAACTACGGTCGGCGGCGGCGCTTCGGGGCGAGTCTGGAGCCGCTCAAGTGCTTGCTGTTGCTGCTCCAGGTGCGTTCCATTGGTACCGTACTTTTTAATCAAGACCCGCACGTTGTCGGATGGCTGGGCGCCCTCACTAAGCCAATAGTCAATCCGTTCGCACTTGAGCACGGCCCGTGCGTCGGTCTCCTTGACCATCGGGTCGTACAAACCTAATTCCTCGATGACCCGCCCATCTCTCGGTTTTCGACCGTCGGTCGCACAAATGCGGAAGAATGGCCGGTGACGTCGGCCCATCCTCTTCATACGAATTCTTACCGCCACATCAAATCTCCTATGCCAATCTATCTATGGTTCGCAAAATCGCGATTCGGACAAGCCCATCATTGTGCAATGTTTTGGCCGGTTTTGCTATCCGTCTTTGCCTTTTCTTTTTCGACGGCGTTTTTCTTTTTCCTTCACTTTCCGCAGCTTCTTTTGCTCGGTAGGCGTTAATCTTTTCCCTGTCCCCTTCTTTTGACGGCTCAAACGGCCTCCAGGGTCAATCAGGCCACCCTCTTGGAGGCTGCGCATCATCTTCATACGATCCCCCATCCCCTTTCCAGCCATCTGTTTCATGATGGAAGCCATGCCGTCAAACTGCTTGACCAGATCGTTCACTTCTTGGGGTTGGACGCCGGAACCAGCCGCAATACGTTGCCGGCGACTGGGTTCAATCAGCTTGGGATTCCGCCGCTCGTCGGGAGTCATCGAGTCGATGATGCCAAACAGACGTTTCATGTCTTTCTCAGCATCCACGTCCTGCATCATTTTGTTCATTTCGCCCATGCCCGGCATGAGTCCCATGAATTTTTGGATCAGACCCGGCTTGGAGAGTTGGGCCAACTGGCTGCGAAAGTCGTCCAACGTGAACTCGCCTCGCAGCAGCCGCTCCTCGGTTTCGGCCATCTGTTTCTGGTCGAGCTCCGATTGGGCCGTGCGGACCATCTCGACCATGTCTCCCATGCCGAGAATCCGTCCCGCCATGCCTTCGGGACGAAATGGTTCCAGCGAGTCCAATCGCTCACCGGTTCCGATAAATTTGACCGGGACGCCGGTCACCTGTTTGACCGATAGCACCGCCCCGCCCCGCGTATCGCCATCCAATTTGGTGAGGATGACCCCGTCTAATTCTAGTGCCGTGTTGAACGCCGAAGCACTGTTCACGGCGTCTTGGCCGGTCATGCCGTCGACGACCAGGAAGCACTGATCGGGCCCCACGCGGCGGTCGATCTGCTTGAGCTCGTTCATCAGCTCTTCATCGATCGCCAGTCGTCCCGCGGTATCTAGGATGACGACCCCCACCCCATCCTGTTTGGCCTGTTTGACCGCTGTCTGGCAAACCTTGACCGGGTCCTTCGCTCCCTCCTGCGAATAGACCGACACCCCTAATTGCTCACCCAACACGCGGAGTTGTTCGATGGCGGCCGGACGCTGCAGATCAGCGGCCACGAGCATCGGCTTTTGGCCTTCGTTCTGGAGCAGCCGAGCTAACTTGCCGCAGGTCGTCGTCTTGCCGGACCCCTGGAGCCCACAAAGCATGATGACCGTCGTCTCTTTTGATAAATTGAGCCGCGAGTCAACTGGACCCATCACGTTGACCAGTTGCTCATGCACGATTCCGACCAATTGCTGGGAAGGATCCAGCGAGGTCATCACCTTTTGGCCAATGGCCTGCTCGGTGACTTGGCCCATGAAGTCTTGGACCACCGAGTAGCTGACGTCGGCCTCCAGCAAGGCGTCCTCGACCGCACGAAGGCCGTCCCGCATATTCTGCTCAGTCAGCTTGCCCTTGCCACGCAGCGACTTGAGTGCGGATTGAAGGCCTTCTTGGAGCGATTCGAACACGGTTGTTTTCCAATCTGTGTAACGTGGGCTTGCTTAGCGTGGGTCGCAGTAGGAATTGATCGACCGGTCCGATCCCCGTTCTGTCGCGGTTCAATCGCGGCATCTGGGAGGCCACGCGACGAGTCCGTCCGCAGGGCACGCCTCGCCCTCGACCTTTCGAACCCGCCTCAGCACCTGTCGGCCGAGCATGATTTTGCCTATCTACGAGCCCCGTTTCCGGGTGCGTGACCGGCGGGGAGCCCCGCACGCGCCTTTTGATGTTGCGCTATTTGGCAACCCGACGCGTAAGCGAGGGAAATACACATATTCACTGCGTCCCTCGCTTACGCGTCGGGTTTCCATTTTCCGAGGAAATCTAACCTAGCGCAACTTCAAAAACACGCGCCCGACGGCTTAGACCGACAAAGGCCGCAATCCTGTATTTTTATGCAATGATGGCTGACCTGTAAATGCTCGCCTCAGCAAACTGGACTACAGAAATGCTCGCCTCAGCAAACTGGACTACAGACAAGCCTCCCTGCTCCGCTAGACTGTAGGCTTGATCGCCCGTCGTGGCCGTGTTCGATCCGGCTGCAAGCATGTTCACGCTGGGTTGCTGGTCTACCGTTTTGGACCGGTCTCGCTGGGCTGCTGTGGCAAGGAGACGCTGTGGCAAGGAGACGCTGTGGCAAGGAGACGCTGTGGCAAGGAAACTAAGGAGCCGTTTCGTGTATCGTTTGCCGATCCATAGTTTTTACTTCGCCCCATTGCTCGCCCTATTGCTCGCCGCGCCCGCTGGGGCCGTGGAATGGGCCAACAGCATGTTTGAGACTCGTGTGCACGACTTTGGGGTCGTGGCGCGCGGGGCGGAGGCCAATTTCGACTTTGTGCTGGAAAACATCTATGTCGAGGATACTCATATCGCTTCGGTCCGCAGCAGCTGTGGCTGTACGACACCCACTATCACCAAACAAACGCTAAAGACATGGGAAAAGGGTGCGATTCGCGCCAAGTTCAACACTCGCTCGTTCACTGAGAAAAAGTCGGCGACGGTCACCGTAGTCATTGACAGACCGTTTCCGGCTGAAGTGCAACTGACCGTTACCGGATACATTCGCAGCGACGTTGTGTTCCAACCTGGACGAGTCGACTTTGGTCAAGTTGACCACGGCAGTTCCGCGCGGCGAACGATCAATGTCCGTTATGCCGGACGTAATGCCTGGCAGATCGTGGGCGTGGAAACGCCTGGCGACTACTACCAGGTGAATTTGGTGGAGACACACCGGGGTGGTGGGCAGGTCAATTACGAAATGCATATCGAGCTTACCGCCGATGCACCGCCCGGTTTTCTAACCGAGCCGCTGCTCCTGAAGACCAATGATCGACGCATGGTCCAAATCCCACTCAACGTCACTGGACGCGTCATGCCGGGAATCGCGGTCAGCCCCTCATCCTTGGCGTTAGGTGTTTTGAATCCAGGTGAAACGGTCAGGAAGCAGCTGGTAGTGCGAGGCAAGGAGCCGTTTAAGGTGCTGCGGATCGAAAGCGAGACGACCGGTTTTAGTTTTGAGACAACGGACGAGGTCAAGAGAATTCACCTGATCCCGGTGACTTATGTTGCTCCCGCGGAGCCGGGGTCCGTGGCTGCCAAAATCGTCCTCAGGACAGAGCCCGATAGTGGCCTGGTCGAGGGGTGCGTGGCAACTGCCATGATTCGCGAGCCCTAGGCGGTGGATTTCCCCCGATCGTCCAGCACTCGGCGGTCCGCGTTGGTTCGGTCTCTTTTTACGTCCAGCGAAATGTACGCACCGAGTCTCCGGAACTTCGGCGGGTCAAGGCTCCGACATATCCCGCCGCCGGCTCCAATCGAGTTACCGTCCATTGACAGGTTTCCGCCCGGTCATCGTCGATGCAGTCGTACCGCTGGGCTTCCGGGTCGCTGGCGACCAGCACGCGGTTCAACGGAAAGCTCAATCCCTGGCCGACCGCCTTCAGATATGCTTCTTTGCGGGTCCAGTAGTGAAAGAAGGCCGCTTGCCGGCCTTCCTCGTCGACCGAGTCCAGGTGAGCCACTTCCGACGCGTCGAAAAATCGCTTCGCCAGCCCTAACATGTTCTCGACCGGGCGTAATCGCTCGATGTCGACCCCCAATTCGAGTCCAACAGCCACGGCCAATAAGCCTCGAGTGGATGAATTGGAAAAGTTGAATCTCAAATCGCCACGTGAGTCGGCCAACGACGGTTTGCCCAGGTTTGCATAAAAAAAATGCAGTTCTTGGGGTCCGCACCCTAAGTATTTTGCGAGAATCTCGCGCACCTGACCACGACCGGCCACGAATCGATGCCGATGTTTGTCGAAAATGAATCGAGCCGCCCGCTCTCGCTCGTCGTCCGACAAGACAGCCTCGCACGCGGACCGACGATCGTCGGTCGGTTCGAGATCAACGGACCAAACGTGGATTTGCTTCGCACCAACAAGCGGAAACGGTATCGGTTTCGTCCAATTTTCAATCATGAGAGATGGGCGGCCTCTTCTCAATGAGCTCACCGAAGACTGGTAACAGGTCAATCGGTGAACTGACAACCGATTCCGATTCTACCGATTCCGATTCTACGCACCGGCTTCCAGTACGTCTGCAAACGCCTCCTTTAGACTTGCCAATGCCTTGGCACCGTGCTCGTCATCGACCACTACGTTGACACGCACCTCGCTGGTGTTGATCATATTCACGTTGATCACCGCATCCGCGAGCGCGCGAAACATGCGAATGGCTACACTCGTGTGGCTCCGCAATCCGATCCCCGATACCGAGAGTTTGGCGATCTTCGGTACGTTGATCGCCGATTGGCAGTTTAAGCGGCCATCGATCTCGTTGGCGATGTCCATGGTCTTGTCCAGCGACTGGCGAGGCACGGTAAAGCTGAGGTTGGCCAAGCCGTCATGGCCGTAGCTTTGCACAATCATGTCGACGAAAACTCCAGCCCGCGCGACGTCGTCGAAAACGCCAGCGGCCACGCCTGGTGTATCGGGAATTCCCGCCAAAGTGACGAGCGATTGGGTGGTGTCCAAGTCGATTCCGTCCACGAACAATTCTTCCATGTCCATCACTCGCAGATGGTCCACGATGCTGACCGCGTCAGGTCGATCCACCAACGTCATGTTACTGGACCATCGGTCGTCGCGGTCGACGGCTTGATCCAGTTGAAACGCCTGATGAACCGTGCGCAGTGCCGCCACTCCAGAGTCGCGGTCAACCAACGCCGAGATCTTGATCTCACTGGTCGTGATCATGTGCATGTTGATGACGGCGCCGGCCAGAGACTGAAACATCCGATCGGCCACCCCTGCTTGCCTGGCCATGCCCAGTCCCACCACCGATACCTTCGACACGTCTCGGTGGCTGGTGATCGTCCCGCCGCCCAACGTTTTCGTGGCGGAACCGACAGCTTCCAACGTCACCTCCAACTCGGCTTGAGGAACCGTAAACGAAAGGTTGGCCTTGCCGTCGCGTCCGATGTTTTGCACGATCATGTCGACCGTGATGTTACGCTGGGCCACCCTCGAGAAAATTTCAAAACTTGTGCCCGGTACGTCCGGAACATCGGTAACGGCCACCAGGGCCTCGTCCTTGGTCAGTGCGGCGCCGCAGACGGTGGAGTGAGCCGACTCGGGTTGTCCAACGATCATCGTACCTGGTGCGTCCGACGCGCTGCTCCGCACGTGGATGGGCACGGAGAATTTCTTGGCAAATTCAATCGAGCGGCTATGCATCACACCTGCCCCGAGACTGGCAAGTTCCAACATTTCGTCATAGCTGATTTGGGAAACGCGTCGAGCCTCGGCAACGACTCGCGGATCCGTCGTGTAAACGCCATCCACGTCGGTGTAGATCTCGCAGGCGTCGGCATTCAAAACGGCGGCCAGCGCCACGGCGGTGGTGTCGCTTCCGCCGCGGCCGAGGGTGGTGATGTTGAAGTCCTCATCAATGCCCTGAAATCCAGCCGCAATGACGATGTTGCCTTCATCCAATAGCTTCTTCATTCGATCCGTCGATATCGAACGGATCCGTGCCTTGGTGTGGCTGCTGTCCGTTTTAATGCCGATTTGGGCCCCCGTGAGGCTGACCGCCTGATGCCCCAGCGAATCGATGGCCATGGCCATCAGCGCCACGCTGACCTGCTCGCCGGTGGAAAGCAACATGTCCATCTCGCGCACCGGAGGACGCTCGCTGATCTCATTGGCCAGTTCCACCAACATGTCGGTGTTCTTGCCCATGGCGCTGACTACCATCACGACTTGATGGCCTTCTTTTTCAGCGCGGATGGCCCGTCGTGCCGCCGCCAGGAGTTTTTCACTGGTCGCGACGCTCGTGCCGCCAAATTTCTGCACCACCAGGGACATACTACCTCTTTCAATGGTTCTTTTCGTTCATCGGATCGGCTATGGCCGAATGAATGATGGCATTAGGTCACTTCCAGCCTCAAAACATCGGTCCGAACGTCCAGCTGCCACTTCGTCATAGGTCTGTAATGCGTCTGGATCGATTCCCGTCCCGCACATCGTCCAAGGGACATATCCATGGCTGTGGGTTTTGGTTCGCAGAAACGTGGGATGGTCGGGAGATACCAGCACTCGATAGTCCCCGTAGTCTGGCAATGCGTTTATCAACGGTGCCACGATGTGTTGGTCAATTTCTTCCAACGCCTTCACCTTGGCCGCTCCGTCTCCTTCATGTGAGGCCTCGTCGGAAGCCTCGATGTGCACGCAAACGAGGTCGCTTTGCGCCAATTCTTCAACTGCATATCGTCCCTTGGCCCCGTAATCGGTGTCCGTGTATCCAGTGGCGCCGGGGACCTCGACGCATTTCCAGCCCACCAATTGGGCCAGTCCCCGGAGTAGGTCGACGGCGGTGATCATGGCTCCGCTCACGCCGTGCAGCTCCCGAAAGGATGTTAATTTGGGTGTCTTTCCCAACCCCCATAGCCATACGTTGGTCGCGGGCCGTTCGCCGCGAGCCAGGCGGGCTTGATTGATAGGATGGCCCGTGAAGACTTCCACGCTGCGGCTCATCCAATCCGAAAGCCGGTCACTACCCGGGCCGCGAGGATAGTCCTCCTTAATCGATTTGTCGGTCAAATCATGCGGCGGCGTGCCGTGGGTCTCGTCGGTGAACGGTGCCGGTACCTCTCCGCCTCGGTAGATCAACAGGTTTCGGTAACTCACGCCCGGGGTGAACTCGATATAGGGTTCCGGAGACTGCTGCTGCAAATCCTCCAACAGCCGTCGGCCTTCGTCATTGCCGATGTGACCGGCCGTAAAATCACGCATGATCTGGTCTTCGACCGTGACCAGATTACAGCGGATGGCCCAATCGTTCGCACCCAATGCGATCCCCTGCGCGGCGGCCTCCAGCGGTGCGCGTCCCGTGAAATATCGGTTCACGTCATATCCCAACAAGCTCATGTTGGCGACCGCGGAACCGGCCGTGAGATGATCGGGGACATTTTTGGAACGCCCCACGATTCCGTTGGCCGCAATCGAATCCATGGCCGGTGCATGGGCCGCCTGCAGCGGCGTCTTGCCGTCGAGATTCGCCTGGGCCTCGTCCGCGCAACCGTCCGGGATGATGATGACGTATTTCAAGATGATTCTTTCCTGTAGACGGTTCCGGTCTAATCCAAGACTCTCATTTTCACCGTCCCTTGCATGACCGAGTCCAGTTGATCCATCTCTGCCACGGCCTGGGCCACATCGCCCTCCGTTGAGAGATGTGTCATGATCACAAGCGGCACGGTCTGTGGCCCGTCCTCGGAGCGGGGTTCGTGCTGGATCAAGGATGCGATCGAGATTTCGTTGCGACCCAGAATTCCAGTCACTTCCGCCAACACGCCGGGATGGTCGTCGACGGTCAAGCGCAGGTAATAGCGGCCAGGTGCCAATTCCGGACTTCTGGACTGGAACAACGCCTCCCGCCGTGACCAGGGCTGGATCGTTTGAAAGGTGCGTTGGGCGCGGCCGACGGCCGTGTCGATCAAGTCCGCCACGACCGCCGAGGCCGTGGGCATCTGCCCCGCGCCTAGTCCCTGATAAAAAACATTACCCACCGCGTCTCCCACCACACTCACGGCGTTGTTGGCCCCGCGAACTTCAGCTAACGGCGTGCCAATCTTCACGAATGTCGGTGACACATGCAAGTCAAGTCCGCCCGTCCGCTGATCGGAGTCCGACAGCTGAGCCACCGCCAATAGTTTGATCCGATACCCCAATTCCTTGGCGAAATGGAGGTCGATAGTCTCGAGTGTATCGATACCGCAGCGTGGTATTTCCGCCCAATGGACGTGGGCCCCGAAGGCCAGGTGGGCCAAAATGGCCAGTTTTTGCGCAGCGTCGGTACCGTCCACGTCCATGGCGGGATCGGCTTCGGCAAACCCGAGCAGTTGGGCTTCCTTCACCGCCCCACTGTAGTCGGCGCCACATTCTTCCATTTGCGAGACGATGAAGTTGCTGGTCCCGTTCAGGATGCCGCGAATCGATGTGATCTGATTCGCGGATAGGCACTGGCAAATATTCGTAATGATAGGAATGCCGCCCGCCACGGAGGCTTCGAAAGCGATGCACCGTCCTAACTCACGTGCGAGATCGAATAACTCGGCTCCATGCTCCGCCAAGAGCGCTTTGTTGGCCGTCACGACATCCTTGCCGGATTTGAGCAGATCGATCATGACCGCGCGGGCGGCATCGGTCCCACCCATCAATTGGGCAACTAACCGCACCTCCTTGTCACCCACCAACGTGGAGACATCGTCCGAAATCACGCCCTTGGGCAACTCACAGTCGCGCGGCTTCTTGAGGTCTCGCACAATCACTCGCGTCAGCGAAAGCGCTCGTCCAGCATGCCGCTGCACGCGTTCGGCCTCCTGGACCAGCAACTTCGCCACGCCGGAGCCGACGGTGCCGAGCCCCACAATCCCAATTTTGACAGGGCTATCATTTCCTTGCAAAGTCACGCGACGGCTCCCGTGGACGAGGAATACATTCTCGATTTATTCGTTGCTTCAATCTACATCACGCGACCGGTCCCATCTGGAGATGGACCGAGCCTTTCATTATGACTGACGTTGCGTCTCATCCAACACCATCTCCAGCGCGACGAGGGCAACTGCCCGTTGTACCTCGAACCGATTGCCGTCGCCCTCCCACCGGAGCTGATGGCAAACTCCGCTGCTTCCATCCATGTCGCGACTCCAGACGGCCAGAAAGGCCATCGGTCGCGGGATGCCCCGCTCCGGAGCGGACTGGGCGTAGCCGGTTGCCGCCACTGCAAACGTCGATTCGAACCGCTCGGCGACGCCCCGCGCCATTTCATCTGCGACGCGCTGGGAAACGCAATTCACTGCCTCGGCGTGTTGCCGGTTTACACCCAGCTGGCGAACCTTTTGCTCCAGATTGTAGGTAATGACGCCTCCTTCGAGGCACTCGGAGACCCCTTCAACCGTGGCGAAGGTGGCCATCACGTTTCCGGCGGTCAGGCTTTCCGCGACAGCCAACGTCGCATTTCGCTCGACGAGAAGGCTGCGAAGCTTTTCCAATCGTTTCGTTGTTCGTGCATCCAACATTCAATCCGCCCCAACGTTCAATCGATCGCTTTGGAGAAGTCGTTACGAGGAGACTGACCCGTCCCCCCGGTGGTGCCCCGCGGTACTTTTCCGTGAAGGAGTTCTCGAGCGGAAAAGCGTGAAAACCTCGACTTCAAGGTGCGGCATCGAAGGTCTCACCACTTCCGCTACGTCTGAATACACTGTTTTTTCCAGGTGGAAAACCCTGCCCTGCGTTGACCTCTCTGGCCTCCCGGCGAAATGGTCGACCTCTTGCACGATTTGGAGTTTGCGATTTTCAATCCAATGCCGATACTGTTGACCTCTCCATTAAAAGTTGCGATGAGAGATCCGTCGAACAAACCTAACAAATCGGTGGGTCCACGGCGAGGAGAGATGCGACTGCGCGGTGAGAGGGCCCGGGTGAAACACTGAGTCGTACGTGGCACGGTTTCCGCCACCGGTCGGTTGCGGCGACGGGGGCGCGGCGACGGGGCGCCGTCTCTCCACCTGTCCGCCAATTCAATGATCCACGAACCTTCAACGGGCCGACAAATCGAGGAGGAGCAATTTGGAATCCAAACCGCACGAATTCTTGAAAACACTGCTTCAATCACCGAGTCCATCTGGCTATGAACAACCGATTCAGAAGCTAGTCCGACAGTATGTAAGCGAATTCGCGGACGACGTGACGACTGATGTGCATGGGAACGTAATCGCGGGTTGCCACCCCGAGGGCAAATTACGGGTCATGATGGCTGGCCACTGCGACCAGATTGGCATGTTAATTTCGCAGATCGACGAAAACGGATTCATCTATGCCCAAACGATAGGTGGTTGGGATCCCCAGCAGTTGATTGGCCAGCGGATGACGATCTGGACCAAGACGGGACCCATCAATGCCGTGATCGCACGCAAGCCGATTCACCTATTGACGGACGACGAGCGCAAACAGGTCGTCAAGACGAAGGATCTGTGGCTGGACATTGGTGCCAGCGATAAGGAAGACGCGGAGCTGGTGGTGCGGATTGGAGATTCAGTCACCCTGCAATTGGGCTATCAGGAGCTGCGCAATGGTTTGGCGAACGCCCCGGCCATGGACAATACGACTGGATTGTGGGTTGTTATCGAAGCCTTGCGGCGCGCGAGCCAACGGGGGCTCAAATGTGCCCTCTATGCCGTGTCGACCGTGCAGGAGGAGATTGGACTTCGAGGGGCGCGTACGAGTGCCTTTGGCATCGACCCCGACGTCGGAATTGCGGTTGATGTGACGCACGCCACGGACTGTCCGACCATCGACAAACGACAGCAAGGTGAAATCTCATTGGGCGGTGGCCCGGTGATTTTTCGCGGTCCGAACATGAACCCGCACGTCGTGGATCGGCTGATTTCCACGGCAGAGCAGGGGGAGATCGATTTCCAGTTGGCCGCCATTGGTCGAGCCACGCCCAATGATACCAATACGATCCAAGTCTCACGTGACGGCGTGGCCACTGGATTGGTGGCGATCCCCAATAGGTACATGCATAGCGCGGTGGAAACGATTTCGTTGGACGATATCGATCGCGCCGCGGATCTACTGGCGGCATTCGCCCGTGGGCTCACCGAGGACGAGGACTTTATACCGTGAGTGGGAGGGATGCTCGAGTGTCGTGAAGGCCACCCGTCACGCGGAGGCGACGCCGTCGAAATCGATTGCGACGGACACGCTCACAACAGCTCCGACCAGTCGACGTGCGTCGGATTCGTACGCCAGTTGAAAATCGGATTGGCCGAGCTGTTCTCGGACAAATCGGTTGAAGATCGACTCGCAGTTTTCCCGGGTATCATCCGTATTGGGGGCGATGGCGCGGTCGTTGATGGCCAACTCGAACTCGTTGCGACTGAATCGGATTCCCGGTAATTCCGCTTCGAATCTTAGGCAGGCCTTGGCGGCTGAGCGAAACGCATGCAGGCATTTCTCTTCATTGCTCCCTTCGCGGGCTACTTTACAGTTGTAGCGGAGTCCCAGTCGCCCGCCCATGTTGTCCAACGAATAGTCGGCTTGATGCCCAACCAGGACGATGCCGGGACCCTTGGGGACGTGCTCGTAGTCGGCAACGTCGATCAACAGTTCATTCATGGACTGTTCGGAAATCCAAGTCTGGAAAACCTTTACGACGGTTTCCGCGTCGACGCTGGGCGCGCCATCGACGAATATCTTGGCCGTAACGTGCTGCAACTCCATTGAGTAACTCCTAGCTTTCTATCCCTGCAGTGCGGATGCGGTTGTAGCAACTGTGTACCGACTCGACGAACAACTGCGATTCTTCGATTAAATGATGGGCCGAATCCTCCGTGTGTCGCTTTCCTTTTTCTTCGTAGGCGGCAAACAGGTAGTCGGCGAATTTGGATCCTGCGAACGGGTCGAAGGCAACTTCGGTGTCGTAATATCGTTCACGGAATTCGTCAATGACCTCGTCCGGATCGTCTTCGGTGACGTCGTCGTATTGGATCTGCACCAACGCCTTGGCCGCCTTGACCATCGCCGTCAACGCGTCCCGGCCCGCGTCCTGAAATTGGCCGTCCTCTAGCTTAACCTGGGCCTCGAATATGATCCGCTCCGCCGCCGTCATCGCAAATTCGTACTGCGTGACCACTTCACCCGAGCATTCGCCTTTGCCAATATCATCGAGGCTGTACAAACGAGGATCGCCCCAATCGGAAAAGAAACCCGGTTCATGGTCGTATGCGGGGACGTTCTCGGTCAAATCGACCAATAACTGGCGCAATTTAGCTTTCCCTACGCGTCCTACAAAAGGCGTGAATCGCTCGTTGGATTCGCGGTTTTGCACGTAGTACTCGGTGATCCGATCCAATGCCGTGGGGATCCGTTTGGAGGGAATCGCCACGATCGGCAATCCGTACGAGCCACCGTTCTCTTCCCATTGGCCTCCCAACACCACTTGGAAGTGCGGCACTTTGTAGCCACCCATCGTGCGGGTCGCTCCATAGAAGCCGATGTCCGCCACATGGTGCTGTCCGCAGCTGTTGAAACAGCCGCTGATCTTGACGTGGAGATTCTCGATGGCCGTATCCAGCTGCATGCTCTTGACAGCCAGTTGCGTTCTGAGCTGTGCGGCCAATCCGCGCGAGGACGAGATGCCCAATTTGCAGGTGTCGGTTCCAGGGCAAGCGACGATGTCCATGATGTTGCTGGCCCCAGCGTCACTCAGGTCCGCGTCATCCAGCGCCTTGTAGAGTGCTAGAACGTCCGCCTTGCTAACCCATCGTAGCACGAAGTTCTGCTCGACCGTCGTCCGCAAGGTGCCGGGCGTAAACTCGCGGACGATATCGGCCAGTTGCCGCAGTTGGTCCGGCGTCAAGTCGCCCAACGGCAAGGCGACGGTGGCGGTGACGTATCCGTCTTGGCGTTGCGGACGCGTGTTCGTATCCACCCACTTTTGTATCGCTGGATCGTCGATCGCGGGCAGTTCACCACCGGGCCGCGACGGTTTTTCCTCCAGGGCGTCGATGTTGGTGAGATAGTCGGTCCAACGGGGATCGTCGCGCAATTTGGCGCGTTCGGCCAATACTTCTTCTTTGAACTTTTCGAGACCCCACTTGTCGATAAGAAACTTCATGCGAGCACGGCTTCTTTTTTCCTTCTCACCGTGTTTTCCGAAGACTTTCGCCATCGCCTGCGCCATGGGCAAGATCTCTTCGGGCGGCAAAAACTCGTCAAACTCTTTGGCTTGTCGCGGGACGGCCCCGAGTCCGCCGCCCACAACCACCTTGAATCCACGCACCTGCTGGCCGTCGATCTCGCGAACCACGGCGGTCAGCCCCAAGTCGTGCATCTGGGCCAACCCACAAGCGTGTTGATGGCAGCCGCTAAAAGAGGGTTTGAACTTACGACCGAAGTTTTGTGCGTCGGGGTGCCCCAACAGGAAATAGGTCATCGCGTGGGCGTAGGGAGTCACGTCGAACGGTTCATCCGGGCAGACGCCCGCGAAAGGACAGCCCGTCACGTTGCGGACCGAGTTGCCACAGGCCTCGCGGGTGGTGATGCCGACCGAAGCCAGTCGCCGCATGATGGTCGGAGTGTCGTCAATGTGAATGAAATGCAGCTGAAAATCCTGCCGCGTGGTGATGTGGGCAATCCCGTCGGAATACTCTTCCGTGAGGTCCGCCATCATTTCGAGTTGTGCGGCATTCATCCCACCGTAAGGGATTTTGATGCGCATCATGCCGGGGGCGTCCCAGATCGTTCCGGGCCCTTTGGTGGTTTTTTCCGCGAACGGGAGATCCTTGGAGCCGTTGCCATCGTCCCGTTTACCGTTGTCGTAACGCTGGCCGTAAACTCCGCGGCGTAAACGAGTTTCGGCAAAAACCTTTTCGTCGACCTTGCCCTGGGATCGCAGTTCGATTTCGGTTTCAAAAGTGTCTATCTCGCTGGCGAGCTGGTCCGAAATCCGCCCATCAAGCTGCGATGTCCATAGATTATTACTGGCCTTCATCGAATCTCACTCCCCACGCTAAAATCGCTTGCTTAGGTTTTGGAATGCCTATTATTTTTCGAACGTCTATGTTTTTTGGATGGCTAGATCAAAGCAACATGGCCACGTGCCCACGTCGACCGACTGGATTTCCAGAGCGCGGGCGAGGTTTAGACGGGTCCCATCCCTGCCGTTAACTTGTGGCCGACGAAGAAACGACCGGCTCGACGCGCAAGCCCAGGCCGCTAATAGCATAACAAGATTGGTGGTTTGCAACAATTGAGATGCCTGGGCCTCAGACACCTGTTTCCCCCCTGGCAAGAGGTCCAGCAGGAGGTCCAGCTGGAGGTCCAGCTGGAGATTCGGGACAAGACCAGGAATGCCTTTTGCGTTCCACAAAGCTCATCTTGGTCGTGCTGAACTAACTGGGGTCGATTTGCCGCGTTTTCGAGCTTCGTATTCGTCAAACCGTCGAAAAACCTTCCAAGCAACAGGTAATCACATCGCAAGACTCTTGAGGATGGATTGGAGAGGTATGTCGCACAACCATCAACTTCGCGTATATGACTCGATGCTAGGGCTCCTATCGAGTGAGGACAATCCGACCCCGTTGGTTCGCTTGCAAAAGGTAAATCCTTTCAAACATACCCAGGTGTTTGCCAAATTGGAGTGGTACAACCCGTTTGGCGCGGTCAAGGATCGGGTCGCGGCGAATATGATCGCCGTGGCGGAGGAGGACGGTCGACTGACGCCTGGCAAGAAATTGGTCGAGGCGACCTCGGGCAACACGGGACTGGGCTTGGCCATGATCGGGAATGCCAAGGGTTATACGTTGCAGACGCCACTATCGCAGGCGATTCCGTTGGAGAAGCGGACCGTGTTGCGTTTCTTCGGCACGGAGGTGGTGGAGTTAGATGACTCACTCTGTCCCGCGCCGGGAGCTCCCGAAGGAGCCATCGCGATGGCCCACCAGACGGCCGCTCAGGACGACTTCGTGTTACTGGATCAATACGCCAACGAAGCCAATCCGGGTGCCCACTACAAGACGACCGGACCCGAGATCTGGCGGCAGACCGAGGGCAAGATCACTCATTTCGTCGCCGGTTTGGGGACGTGCGGAACCATCACCGGTACGGGACGATTCTTGAAGGAGAAGAATCCGAACGTTCAAATTCTGGGCGCGGTCCCCGAAGAGGGCCACGATATTCCCGGCGTGAGAAGCAAACGTCAACTGCAGCAGACGAGTCTCTATTTTCCAGACGAATACGATGGCGAGGTCGATATCAACGACAAGGAGGCGTACGAACTTTGTCTCCGGTTAAATCGTGAGGAGAGCGTGATCGCTGGTCCCAGTTCCGGCATGAATCTTGCCGGAGCCTTCAAAATGGTTCCCGATGAGCCGGGCAACGTCGTGGTGGTGATATTTTGCGACAACATCTTTAAGTATGCCTCGTCCGTGTTGCGCCATTTTCCGGAAATGGTACCGCCCAATCTGGACGGCGAAGAGGATCGCTCTCAAGGTCCCAGTAAAAACGACCAGTTTCTGGCGGAGCTGATCGAGAATCTCAAGAACCCTCACGACACCATCAGAGTCAAGGATCTTAACGAGGTCATTCAAGCCGAGACACATCCGTTGGTGGTCGACATTCGTAATCCTAACATGTTCGCCGAAGGACATATTCCTGGATCTGTCAACATTCCTCAGGAAGAGCTCGGCCAGCGAGCCGAAGATCTGCCCGAGGATCGGGACGCGGCGATTGTCACGGTGTGTAACATCGGAAAATTTTCCAAGCACGCCACGCTCTACCTGAAGTCGAAGGGATATCGCAACGTACGCAGCGCTAAAGGCGGCTTGAACGAATGGGTTCGAAAAGGATTCCAGACGACCTCGGCCTGACGTCGTGAAACTCAACGCACTTGACGTCCGGCCGTTGACTTGTCGTCACACTGAGCCGATGGATCGTCAGCGATGGGTTGCATATTGAGTTCCTGAGCTAAACGGTCGGCCACCGCCTGATACGCGCTGGCCTGTTCGCCACCCAAGGCGGCCAGCCGTTGATGGCAAGACATGACATGTTGACCCATCGATCGTGCGTCCAGTCGCTGGGGTTCGACGGCGTGAGTCTCGCCAGCCGACTGCGGGCAGACCTCGATAAAATCGAACAACTTGGCCAACATGGTTGTCGAGAACAGCCTGACCTGCTGCTGACGGTCAGCGTGCAGGGCGAACCGAGACGTTGGTGGCGTCAACGCGGTTTTCCTGAGGCCGATCAGGCAGCCCATGAAGGTGCTGTCCAGGTAAGTGCACTGGGACAAGTCGATCACCAAACTGGCGCCGTCCTGCGCAACGCCGTGAAGGATTTTTACGCGGAAAATTCTGGGGTTTCCTTAAATCGGAGGATATGAAAAAAGGCCAGATTCCCCATTCAACGAACTGAAGACTATTCAGTCAGAAAGGAATCTGGCCA
>Ga0310121_10002356_pt1 | contig 18013 bp, 15 predicted proteins | sample CB27_Tmax_986_MG_FD_203504 | JGI IMG/M metagenome (GOLD analysis project Ga0310121, IMG submission 203504) | Marine microbial communities from Western Arctic Ocean, Canada - CB27_Tmax_986 | ecosystem: Environmental > Aquatic > Marine > Oceanic | place: Canada: Western Arctic Ocean | collected...
GTCGTTCACGACCCAATGATGCGCGCAAAAAATGGCTAGGAAACCATCGACTTCTTGACAGAGTGCGGGTCCATTGACTAACCCGAGGATTGCATGATGCAGATTATTCACCAGCTAGAGGACATTCCATCTGGATTGATCCGTCCTGTGGTGACCCTCGGTAATTTTGATGGTGTGCACCGCGGACACCAGCAGGTGTTGGCCCGACTTCGAGAGGTCACGGAGGCGCGGGGCGGGACCAGTGTTGTCATCACGTTTCGTCCCCATCCCATCAAGATTTTGCATCCAGAGCGTGCCCCATCGCTGATCTGTACCTACGATGAGAAGTTGGCATTGATCGGTCAGAGTGGCGTGGATTGGGTGGTGGAGATCCCCTTTGACCGCGATTTTAGTGAGTGGTCTGCCGAGCGCTTTATCGAAGAATTGCTCGTCAATCGAATAGGCGCCGCTTTTGTATTGGCTGGTCCCGACTGTCATTTTGGCAAGAATCGCCGGGGAGACGCTCGGATGTTGAGTGAGCACGGCAACGCGAACGGTTTCGACGTAGAAACGTTGGAACCGCATGTCGATGGGGATCAAGTCGTGTCGTCGTCGCGCATTCGTCAACTCTTGACAACACCGGGGGATGTTCAGTCGGCCGCGGCCTTGCTCGGACGTCCCTTTTCTCTCCGTGGCGTTGTGGTTAAAGGGGATCAACGTGGCCGTCAAATAGGCGTTCCGACGGCCAACCTTCGTTTGGCGACTGAATTGGTGCCTGCTCATGGTGTGTATGCCGCATGGGCGACCGTTCGGAACAACGAACCCAACCGCGCAGCGGTCAACATCGGGATCCGACCGACATTTGGAAAGGACCAGTTGTCGGTAGAGGCTCATCTGCTGGACTTTGACGACGATGTGTATGGCGAGTCAATGCAGCTCGATCTGATCGATAGGGTCCGAGAAGAAGTCCGCTTCGACGGAATCGACGCATTGGTCGCTCAAATTCACGCAGATGTTCAGTGGGTTCGGGAGCGGTTGCGATGATCAAGACAGGATTATTGGGACACCCCGTGTGTCATTCGAAGAGCCCCGCGATGCATCGAGCAGCGTTCGACGCGGTGGGGATCGAAGGTCGTTACGATGCGTTGGACGTGCCGCCCGAACAGGTTGAACAGCGTTTTCATAGGCTTCGAGAGCAGGGGTACAGAGGGGTCAATGTGACGGTTCCACACAAGGAAGCGGTGGCCGCGTTGTGTGACGATCTGGACCCCGCCGCTCGGAAGGTTGGGGCTGTGAACACAGTGCTTTGGGGCCGTGACGGCAAGACGATGGGTTTCAACACCGACGTGGAGGGGTTCTTGACCAGTCTTCGGGTCGACGCAGGGGTGGAACCCAGCGGCTGCACCGCTCTGGTTGTGGGTGCGGGGGGCGCAGCGCGCGCAGTCATTCGGGCGTTGCAGGAAGGCGGGGCCGAGCAAGTTGTCGTGATCAACCGAACCGTCGAGCGGGCACAGGCCTTGGCCGAATCGATGGACGTTGTCGCCTCGGCCTTTGTACGAGAGGCGCTGACGGACATGCAGCCCAATGTGGTGATCAACGCAACCACGTGCGGCATGGATAGCGAGCCGTCCTCACAGGCTTGGTCTGATGCAGTCCGCGTATTTGAACAGTTGCCCTTTGATGACTGGTCCACGCCCCTTGGATACGATCTGGTCTATGTCCCGCAACGGACCGCCTTCTTGTCGGTCGTTCAATCCCACGGTTGTTCAGGGATCGGTGGACTGGGTATGCTCGTGCGTCAGGGCGCGCTGGCTTTTCAATTGTGGACGGGGGTTCCCGTAGCCCGGGTACTTTCGGTCATGGAAAGCGCGGCCCAGAACGATGGGGCTACGCGTTCGTAAGGACGTCCACAAAAGCAGCCGCTTTGGTGAGTGTTTCGTCGTATTCGTCGTCGGGTTTGGAATCGGTGACGATGCCACCACCCACGTGAAACGCCAGCGTTGAATCGGTGATCTGGGCTGTGCGGATCGGGATGTTCCACATGGATCGCGTGCCCCCATACGATATGTAGCCCAACGCCCCGCAATACACACCGCGAGGGGCCTCTTCGATTTCCGCGATGATTTGCATGGCCCGAATCTTGGGGGCGCCTGTGATGGAACCCCCGGGAAAGCAGGCTTCTAAGAGATCCACCACGTTTATCCCCGGACGCAATTGCGCCTCGATGCGACTTTCCAGATGATGGACGGTCGAGTAGCTCACCACATCCAGAAGCGCAGGAACATGAACGCTCCCTGTGACCGCGACGCGCCCCAAATCATTGCGCTCCAAATCAACGATCATGACGTGTTCAGCGCGGTCTTTCGGATCATTGATCAGTTCTTGGGGATCGGTGGTTCGGGGACGAGTTCCCTTCAAGGGCCAGGTGGCTGCTGACCGCGTCTGGGGGCTTGTGTCAGCGGACAAGAAACACTCCGGTGAGTTGCTCAACAGTTGGATGGGACCTGCGTCGAAATACGCCCCAAATGGGGCCGAATGACGGGAACGTAGCGCATTATAGATGGCCGTTGGATGTGCAGAGGGTGACAAGTGCACATCGAACCGGTGGCTGATATTGACTTGGTATACGTCGCCTTTGGAAATCCACTCTTGTACGCGCTGGACGCGCTCATTGTACACCTCGCGCGGCACATCGCTTCGCAAAGGGCTGTCGGTCATTGTCGAGACGGTCAGCGGCGTCGTTTCTGCGGTCAGCTTGCCGATCAGGTCCTCTCCGGCATCGGGGTTGTGTGCAGTGATCCATCGTTGCCCTGTCTGCATATCGTAGGTGACACAGGCATCGTAGACGGCCAGCGCCACTTCATCGCCGGAGGCCATGGCTTCCATGTTTGGGATGGACTCCAGGAACCGGCCCACATCGTACGCCAGGTAGCCCACAACACGCGGGGCCTGAATGGCCGTGGACGTCCCTACATCGACGTCACTCAGAAAGGAGCGGAGCGCTGGAAAGGGGTTGGACTCGGACCAACGAAACCACCGGCTCGGACCACAGCCGAGGTGATGATACCGTGCGTGATGCCCGAAGACTTCACCCGAGTCCAACCAAAATGGATGGTCGTGGGGCGCCAATGCTGCGAACGCTTGTTGCGGGGTATCGGGCAATCCCGGTGGCAGTGGTAGTTGATGGGTCAATGTCGATTAGGGTGTCGGCAGTCCGTCTGCCAGGAAGAAGGATGGCGTCAAAGTTTCGACGCTCTCTCCACCCTTCCAATCTGTCACCGTGACGCGCAATTGAATCGGTTCGATTATGCTGTCGGGCGGTGTCCATATTAATTCATGGGGAGCGCCTGTTGCATCATTGTTGGTGGTCAGTCCGATCGTCAGATGCCCACCGGTGATGGACAGAGGCTCTTCAGAACCATCGTCGTTAACCAAGATGATTTGAGCATCCACGGGATCTTCTTCGTGATCTCGAACCCAAAGGAACATGCGCACGTCACCTTCGGCCAGTTGGATCACCGGTCCAATGGCCGTGACCATGGGGGCGACATTCTCAATCCGAATGCCGGAATCGCACGCAATCATCGGTGTACACAGCCCAGCCAGGACGATGATTCGTACGCAGAAGTGTTTGGAAATCGAATTCATCACGCAGGCACGTTAGCGCGCAAGGGGACGCTTTTCAAGCGTGGATTGGCTCTAGACACCATGGCTACAACGGATGCATTCCGATTGTGGGACAGGCGATCAGTGTGGGTAGAGTCGGGCGTCGATTTCTTCGGCCAACTGTTGGTAATATTCGGAGCCTCGACTCCTGGGTTCGGCCAAGAACACCGGTTTGCCAAGATGTTGCGCTTTGGCGATGGCCGTCGAAATGCCCACGCAGGTGTCCAAGAGACAACTGCCGTATCGGTTGGTTAATGCGTCTTCGATCGCCGCGTTCATTTTTTGATTCCGGCGATCGACTCGGGTTTTGAGCAGGCCCATGACACCGATCTTTGGATTCAATGTCTCCTGGACTACGCCGATGGTCGCCAACAACGCTTCCACACCGTCCAAGCTCAATGTGCTCAGATCGGTGGGTACAATGACGGTGTCTGCCGCGACCAAGGCGTTGACAGTCAAGGCGCCCAAGTTGGGCGGGCAATCGATCAAGATCACATCGAAGTGGGTTCGTGCTGCGTCCAAAGCGTTCTTGAGAAGCAACTCTTTGCCGATGCGCCCCGCCATTATCGCTTCGGTGTTGTTGAGGTCACGGTCACTGTCTACAAACCACAATCCATCGATGGTGGTGGGCTGCACGAGCTCATAGACATCGCGTCTCTTTTGAAGAAGAACGTTACTCAGTGTGTCTCGGGCTCGTCCACGGGTTTCCATGCGCAAGCTCATCCCCACATGACCTTGTGAGTCCATGTCCACCAAGAGGACTTTCCGGTTGTGAAAGAGCGCGAGCGCTGCACCTAGGTTGACCGTCGTCGTGGTCTTACCGACGCCACCTTTTCGAGCGGCGATCGCGAGAACACGTGCATGCCTCGTGCCCGGTTCCACGATGGGTCCTTTGACCAATTTTCGTAAGTCGCTCAGGGTGTTGATAACGCTCATGCCTTGCCCTCCTCGATCCAGGCTGCGGTCCAGGTTCATCGTCGCACTGAAGAGGGGATGGTCAAGTTTTTCGCGGGCAGGTTGGCTGTCTGTCGAAACGGGGGACTTAGCGGATCTCAATGAGCAACGAGACAATGCGATCTTGAATTCGGCGCATTTGTTGGGTGGCACCGCCGGTGTTGTTCATCAAGATGGAAAAGGCGAGGCGTTGCCCATTACGCGTTCGAACGTATCCGCTGAGGGCGCTCACCTCGTTGAGTGTTCCCGTCTTTCCGACCATGCGACCTGCCGTCGCGTCGGCGATCAGTCTCCCTTTGAGGGTACCGTCACGACCAGCGACGGCCAGTGACGCTCGATACAGCTCCCTGTTGGCGTGTTGGTTCATGTGAACCAGCAACCGAACTACCTGGGCCGCTGAGAAACGACCGCCATCATACAGGCCGGATCCATTCGAGTATTGGTAGTCGTCTGCTTGGAAGCCCAACTTGGTTTCGAGCCATGTCCGAACCGTCCGAAGGCCATCATCCCACGAGACGGTTTGAAATGCGTTGTCCCGTTCGCGGGCCAGCGCGCGCAGCAACATTTCGGCAATGAAGTTGTTGGATGTCTTGTTCATGGTGGCCATGAGGGCGCTTAACGGCTCGGAACGATGGTGTGCGATACGCTGAGCGCGCGGGGGGGTGGGGCCCAGTGTGACGTCTCCGGGGATCCCACAGTCGCAGTGTTTCTCGATCAGCGCTTTGAATGCATACCCTGCCGCGAGAGGCGGATGCTCCACGCGACGATTTGCCCAAGTGGGGCGCCTTTTCCGTTTTCGGCCGATTCGTCCTGTGATCACCGCCTTGGAACGCCGTTGATGGCGTGTGACTCGGATTCGAATAGTGGACCCTTTTCCACTCACCGTTTTTGCTCGATTGTCGATCAACACATAACCCCCTGGTGGGGTTTGAACCACGCGCGGGGGTTGGCCCTCTCGGCTCGGGTACACCGAGATCTTGGTTGTGCCATCCATGAGAGCAATGGAACCCACCGAAGCACGATAGGCGGCGTCGGTCTGTTTCTTGTCGTAGCCGGGTGGGAGCACACCGCCCGAAAAGGCTTCGTCATCGACCACAATACGTCGAATGGATCGAGGGGAATGATCCACGAGCCGTTGTGCGAGTCGATCCAGCGCGTTCAATGACAGTTGTGGGTCCCCTGAGCCAACAAGGTATGCCGTCCCGTCGAGAAATCGAACGTGGGTCGTGAACCGATAATCGGGTCCCAATCGGTCCAGTGCCACTGCACTGGTGATCAGCTTCAATGTACTCGCTGGATTTAACGTCCGATCGGGATTTCGCGCAGCCCACTCTTCGCCGGTGGCCGCGTTGGATACAGCGATGGACAGACGGACCGTAGCGAGTGGCTGGCTGCGCAGCAGGTGTTGCAGGCGTTTCCGCAGTGTGCGCGCTCGACGGTCTGTGGAGAAGCTCTCGCTGGAGTCGACCACCGGATTTGAGGTGTGTTTTTCCGTCTTTTGGGGAGCGGGCAGGTCGTATACCACCCCCAAGCGCGCGGCACGAAGGTCATGCTCTTGGGCGGGTCGACGAGGCAGCGCCTGTGCAGGAAAGACAACGCCCAAAATTCCCATTACAATGAAGAAGCGCACCATGTTGGCGGTTTAACAGACAACCATACGTCCATCAAGTTGCCAATCTTCACCACTGAACGGATGAGCAAATAGCTTGCACCTGCTTGGCCATGTGGTAATTTTCGGGTGAGCTCTATGTGGTTGCCGGGGTACAGAGACGTGTCATCATTGCCACAGAGCCAGGGGCATCGGGGGGGATTTATTTTTACGATCAATGGGTTACGTGGCATTGCCGATTCGGCACGAACTGTGAATAGCTTCTGTTTCGGGAGGTTTTTTGTGGGACGGAAGCGATGCACAGATCGAATGGTGCTGTTGGTGTGCGCGCTGCTTTTCGGATGTGGTTCGGTGCCATCGGCACCCAACGCGGAACAGGTCGGTGGTGAATCCGGCGCGGCGTCGGCGGGTGCAACGACGGCCCGACAGGCAGCCTCCCAAGCCGGCGCGTCACCCATAGAGTCCCCCAAATCGGCTCGTGAATTTGCACAAGCGTTGAGCTCTTTTCTGGCCGAAAACAAGCCGGTGGACATAGGCCACACCGTGCGAAAGCGCCTGCAACTGCACATAGGGCACCTGCGACGCTTTCGGCCCATTGTCTCGGCCGCATATACCGAGCGAAAGTATGAATTGTTTTCAAGTCGGTCCGATGGCCTGACGGAAGAGGGACGGTTGGCGGCCGAACTCATCCTGGATGTGGGGAGCCATGGTTTGGAGCCTTCGGTGTATCCCATTGATGCCTTGAAGAAACAATACTTGGTGTATGACAAGGCGATGGAGAACGTCCGCACGGCTCGAGGAACAGGGTGTGAGGACAATGCTCTTTTTGAAGCGTTGGCGGGTATCGTGGACAAGCACGGTGTGGGGGACACTACAGCGAAGGCCGCTCAGGTCGAAGCGCTCGAAAAGGTGCTCTTGGCGGCTGATCTCGATGATGAAAAGGACATTGGTGCGTACATGGCCACGCTCAAGAAGCGCCGCGTCGCCATTAAAAAATATCAAAAAGCGCTCTTGCCGGTGTTGGTGGACATGGATGTACTTATTGTCCAAGGGTTTTTGCAATACGCGCTGGATTTCAAATACCTGGTGGTTGCCCATCCGTTTCGGGCGGTGAAGCATGAGCAAAAGTATCGGGCGGCGAAAAAACACCAGGAACCGTTGACGAAGACTCTGAGCGCACCGGATGTCCATCTCGGCGAGCTCATGCGATCCTATTGGCCGACCCATCCCTTTTACGACAAGGCACGAAGTGCGTTGCAAAAATATCGCTCGCTGGCAGACGCAGATTCCGTCCCTGCCTGGAAACATCGCCGCCGTCTCAAGAAAACGAGTCATGGCCAGGAGGTGATTCGGCTCAAGAAGAGGCTGGCGTCCGAAGGATATTTCGACGGCGACATGACGAGCGATACCTTTGACGAGGAGCTCGAAGCGTCCGTTAAACGCTATCAGTTGACCCATCAGTTGACGCCAACGGGCGTGGTTCAGAATGGTCGCCGGCTGGCGCAATTTACGAACCGGTCATTGAACGTGAGCATGTCCCACCGTGTAAAAACGTTGCAGCTGTCGCTGCAGCGTTGGCGAGAGTCGGTTTCTCAGGCGGAGGGTTATTACGTCCGCGTCAACATTCCACAATTTGAAGTCGAGGTGTGGGAGCAAGGACAGCGGATACGCACGAACAAGATCATTGTGGGCAACAATCGGTATGAGGTGGACGAGGCCACGGGCCGAAAGGGTCATCTCAACCGAACGGCGATCATGAACAAATCCATTGAGACCACCGTGTTCAACCCCGTGTGGCGGGTGCCCGAGCGGATTCGAGTGAACGAGCTTGAAAAAGCGCGTGAAACCAATCCCGATTATTACCGCCAGCATGGGTACCGGGAGAAGGTGTATCCCAGCGGTACCGTGCTGGTCTGGCAGGTGTCGGGTCGCCGCAATGCGTTGGGGAGAGTAAAGCTGTTATTTCCGAATCACCACGCGATCTACATGCACGACACCCCCAAGAAAAAATTGTTCAAACGCACGATCCGAGCGTTTAGTCATGGATGCATGCGACTGCACAATCCCATCGAGTTTGCCAAATTCCTGATCGGTCGAGATGGAGCCATGACCGACGAGGAAATCGAAAAGGTCCTCAAAACGAATCGAGAGCGGGGCGTTGCATTCAAAGAGCCGGTGCCCATCCATGTGGAATACAACACCGTCACATTTGCCGGTGACGACGCCACCCCCACTTTCCTCAACGACATTTACAAGTACGATCGGAGGTATTGGAGAGGAGCGGTGCCCACCCATCGCTCCATACGGATTCCGATTCGCAATCCCTTGGAGAACGTCACTGAGACAGGGGAGAACGAAGGGGGGCAAGACACGGAAGCAGCGCCATCCGACGCCACCCCTGCTCCCTCGACCAATCCGGTAGCACCCAGTGCCGCACCGTCTGGAGACACCAATACCGAACAACCCGCGCCATCGCCGGCGACCCCCGCACCGTCTGGAGACACCGATACCGAACAACCCGCGCCATCGCCGGCGAGCCCCGCACCGGCCGAATCTTCTCCCGAAGAACCTCCTGTAGCACCCGGGGCGCCGGAAACGGAACCAGCATCCCCCGGGCCCTAGGTGAGAACAGCAATTCTTATTGTCAGGAAGACCCTACGCGAAGAGAAAACGACCGTATTTGTAGAGTCCGGCCAGGCTGTGAATGTCCTGGTCAAAGTCCGGCACGCTGATCAGGGGGACCTGCGCACCCAACATGTCACGTAGCTTTGCTAGATTGGCCGCGTCTCGGCGCACCAACGTTTGATATTGTTCAAAATGATACAAGGCGGCCTTACTCACTTTCTTGCGGGCGCTCGCACGGTGAAGCGACAAACTCTCTTCGCCCATCACATCGGCCTCAAAGTCCTTTGCGAGGTGCTTGTCGACAGGTCCGAAGGGCTCTCGGACGCGATTAACGACGAACGCTCCCAGCGGCATGGCCGCTTCGACCAAAGCATCGCGAAAGAACAGGCCTTCGTTCATGCTGGCTTGCTCGGGGCCCGTGAGCACGATGAATGCGGATTCGGAGCTGCTCAGCAGTTGTTTCACGTTGTCTGCCCGTTGTTTGAATCCGTCATACATGACGCTGAAGTCCTGCAGGAATTCCAGAACGGAGACGAAGAAATCTGCCCCAACAAACTTGTTCATCCCGCGCAAGATCAGGCGATTTGCCTCGAGAAATCCCAGGCCAAGTTTGCCGATACGCCGACTGCTACGAGCCAATAGCCCGGACGTATTGTGTCCGAGAAAGTCCATGAGCCGCTGGGGTGCGTTCAAGAAATCCAGCGCGTGAACCGTGGGGGGCGTGTCGAGAACAATGAGATCGTATTGGCCGCTCTGGTGGATCTCATACAGTTTCTCCATGGCCATGTATTCTTGTGAGCCCGCCAATCGTGTGGCCGCCTGCACATAAAATGGGTTGTCCAAAATCCGATCGCGGGTTTTCGGATTGGAGGTGTGTCGTTCAATGAGTTGATCGAAGGTGCGTTTGGTGTCGAGCATCATCGCGGCAAAAGGCGCACCATTGGGAACGCCCGCCTTGGCAAGCATGTCAGGCGTGATGATTTGTTCTTCGTCCTTGAATGATTGGAGGCCAAGAGCATTGGCCAAGCGGTGGGCGGGGTCGACCGTAAGCACGATCGCGCGCCGACCAGCGGCTGCAGCCAGTAGAGTGAGCGCCGCACTGGTTGTCGTTTTCCCGACTCCACCGGGTCCGACACACAGCAAGACTTTTGCCGAATCAATCAACGTCTCAATGGCACTCATTGCGCTGAAACCGGTAGCATTGAGATCACAGGCCTGTCAATGCGCTCGCTTCGTCCTGGAAGGGCAAATGATCAAATGGCGGTGGCTCATAATGCACTCTTTCTAGGCACAGACCTTGTGGCGGTGCCGTCGGTCCTGCCTCATTGCGGTCACGAGCGTCCAGCGCTTTTTTGACCCAGGCCACGGGTTGGCGGCCTTTGCCCACTTCGACAAGGGTGCCAGCAATGATGCGAACCATGTGTTGCAGAAAGGCGTTTCCCTCTACGCAAATCGTGACAAGCGGCGCTTGACTCTGATTGACATCCACGCGGACCAACGAGCGGACGGGCGTGTTGGCCTGACAATCGGCGGCCCGAAAGGACGAGAAATCAAATACCCCGATGAGAAGATCCGCTGCGGCTTGCATTGCCGAGTAATCGAGGGCCACAGGGATGTTCCAAGCCCGTCGTGTGTAGAGTGCTGCGCGCGTGGGATGATTCCAGATGGTGTAATGATAGGTCTTCCGACAGGCGGACTTGCGGACGTTAAAGTCCTGAGAGACTTCAACGGCATCCAGTACGGAGACATCGTCGGGCAACAATGTGTTCAAACCGCGTTTGTAGCCGTGGAGCGGGATCTCATTGTCGGTATAGAACAACACGGGCATCGCGCGTGCATGAACACCCGCATCGGTGCGACTCGATGCGTACAAGGTGGTGCGTGTGCCCACCATTTCATGGACCGCATCACTCAGGACGTCTTGCACGGTGCGAAGCTTCCGTTGGCTCTGCCACCCGTGGAAGTCCGTGCCGTCGAATTGAACACAAAGTAGTATGGGCCGTGACAAAGGGGTCTCAGTGTTCGAATGCAATACCAAAGAGGAGGGAAGTGCCACCGAGATGAAACGACTTCTTGCTGCCGAAGTCATCGATCACCGCATACACCAATTCGGCAAACAAGTACGAGTTGTTCACGCCCATATCGCGGTCAAAACCTTGCGCCATATCGGGCGCAAATGTGTCCAACAAGACTTTGATTCCGCCAGCCACGTGCCACCCAAATGTATCTCCCTGACCTTCAAAGCCGGATGTTTCTAGGCTGTCAGGATCGATCGTTTCGTAGGTGGCGGTCTCGCCCACGCCGTCGTTAATCCACCAGATGTTGTAATCGATGCCGCCCTTGACGAAGGGCACGATAGGAATATTCCATTTTATTGCCAGCACATCGAAGTGGTAGACGACTGACAGGCTCATGGGAATCATGTTGAATTCGGTGGAGTCGGTGGACGAGTCGTCCGAGCCGGTTTCCAGGCCGCTGCCACTCACCGAGCCGTAACCAAGTTCCACCCCGATGGCGAGACTGCCGAAACCTTGCCAGATTTGGTAATCGTATTCGATGCGCATCATGAAGAGCCCATCATCACCGAAGATGGTGTTGTAGGGTTTGTCATTCAACCCCGCTTCGTTGTCCACGTCCGGTGTCACCGATCCGAATTTGAGCTCGAACATCTGTGAACGCTTCGAGTCCGGGAATGACGAAAACACCTGGCCAAAGCTTGTGCTGGGTCCCACAAGCACGCCCACGAGGAGGGTAGTAAGTAGGAGTCGTTGCTGGTTCATCGCGTCCCTCCGAGTACTATCGATGAGCGCTTTCGTCGCCGGAATGCCCACCACAAGAGAAGACCTGCCAAGAGAATCCACCCCATTCCGGTGCGTGTTACGATGGAAAACACAACGGATGGGATCAGCAGGAGGCGAGCCAAGGGGCGCATCCAGTCGTGATTCGCCAGGACGAGCGCCGCTTCAGGTCCCTGGTCGTAATACAATGACACCAGCGCTTTCCCCCCTTCATTGGACAGGAGCCATTTGTCGCGCAGCGCCCTGAGCTCCAGGACGGCACCAGCGCTCTGGGATCCCCACGCTGCGGTGGCCACAAAGCAGTCCGTCATGCCCCCTTCTTCTTGGCCGCCCGATTTCTTGTAGTGCTCAAAGAAGTCATCCACTTCGACGGGTATCCCTACACCCAAATCCGACGCGTTGCAGATTTCGCTTTGGTTCCCGAAGGAGTCTTCGGCGATGACCCCCACATGGTATTCGGTGTAATTGGTCAGTCCTGTGAGTTGGTATTCGGTGACCGTGAGGCCAGAAGTGCTGGTGATCGCGGGGTCGTTGTCAGCGAGCTCAACCGACGTGAAGGAGTCTTCGCTGTAATACAAGGTGTACGTGATCGAGGCTTCATTGCTGTTGGCGTCATCATTCCAGGACACCGTGAGGTTGGTCTCTCCGGTTAAGACATCGGAAATGGTGGGCGGCTCGGGCACCGTATAATCGGCGTCGAACGCGACCTGAGAGACATACATCTGACCGGCGGCCAGATCGTTGATGTAGACGTACACGTTGTGAGTGGATGCAACCAAACAATCGTCACCCAAGAGATCGGTCATCAACACGTCGAATTCAATATCCGTGAAGTCGGATCGTGGGCCGAGTCCAACGATGGGCACACACGATCCCGAGTCGCTGGTGGGAAACTCCGTGGTCCCACACGAGGTGCCCACGGCGACGCCAAATTCGGCATCTGTAAACGAGTCGGTGGACATCGTGACTTTGAATGAAGCCGGTCCACTGCTCTCATCGGCTTTGCCACCGCCCGGTTTTTCCGCAGGCAAATTGTCATTGGTTGCGTCCACGGTCTCGGAAGACGCGTCACCGGAGGGCACCGTGTCGGAGGGTTCGGGGGGGACATCGTCTACAACGGTGTCGGTTGGACCTGCATCGGCTACCGCAGTGTCTGTTGTGTCTGTTGTGTCTGTTGTGCCGGTTGTGTCGGCTGTGTCGGCTGTGGAACCTGCATCGCTGTCGGTGTCACCGCTCACATCCGTACCCAAGGTGATCCCTTCTTCACAGACATCCGGTGCCGTGAGTTGGAGATAGGCGTAACAGTCGAACAAGTTGATTTGGTGTGTTTCGTCGCCCAGATCGGTTCCAAATTGTTCGCTCAACGTCACGTTGATACCCGAGATGGAGGTGATGATGAAGCCCGAAATGTCGCCTTCACTTTCCGCCATAGCCGGTTGCATACTCAGCCACAACAGGGTCAAACTCACGAAAACTTTACGCATCAAACACTCCTCGTGCATCACTTCGACACCTGACTAAAGCAAACGACGTGCCATGCCAAAACCACACAACAAATGCACGAGGTGCGCGGTTTTCCCCTCCCCATCGCACCGGTTTGTGACACTTTGACGTTTCCGGGGTCGTGGGGACTGACAATTTGTCATTCCGAACAAACGTTGGTGGGAGTGTAACAGCCATCCACGGGGAGAACCAGATCTCGCTTTTTGCCTTGAGAATGTTTGGAACGCCGTTCAGAATGCTTCGAGATCGCAGACGGTTTGGACCACGGACATCAACGCGGCGGCGTTTCGGCGAATTTCGTCAATGACCGCTACGATGCGCACGTTGTTCCCCTTGGCCACGGGGGGGAGCAGTCGGATTTCGTCGTTGCCGACAATCAGGGCTGGTTGGACATTGTTGTCGAATCGAATGACGGGGCTTGTGGCCAGGCGTTGGGTTACATCTGCGGTGTCCAGTTCGTTTTCCAGCCAATAATCCAAAAGGAGCATCGTACCGCCAAACACAGGCACAGTGACTGTAAAAAGGGACACTGGACAGGTCAACAGGCAGTCCAGACCGGTCAAGTCGGTTGTCGTGGGCAGCAAGTTGTACGCCAGGCGGTTTCCGATGGTCTCTGTTGGGATGTGTTCTTGGTTAAATAACGCCACGGTTTGACCATAGAGTTCTTCAATGCCCAGTGGTCCCAGGGTACTCGCCGGTACGAGCAAGGTACCCGTAATGTGTTCGATTCGTTCGCCGAGCGCGTTGCCAATGATGGCAATGGTGCTGCCGGTTGCATCGGGAATGTGGAGTGTTCCGCCATGGTCGTTGATGACTTCACCATTGACATCCGGATGAACGATCACCGCGTCCCCCACGGTGTCGGCCAGGCGTATGACGACGGCTCCTGCCGAGACGTCATCTGCGTTGCCATTGATCGCGATCTCAACACCCTGCCGGTTGTCGGCATTCGCTGCCCGCACTGTGACCGGTTCGCCACGAAAAAACACATCGGAAGTGCCCGCTTCGCCCAAGAGTCGTAACTCACGCAACCAGCTCGGTTCCTGGTGTTCTATGAGTTGGAGCACTTCCCGGCTTAGTACGTGTTCCGGATCAGAAATAGAGACCACATAACTCATCTGTAGGTGATCATAGCAAGGCTTGGGGAGACTCACAACAGTCGAGAGGGGCCGGGGTTCATCACAAGCTCGGGGTGGGTGCTGTGATCAGCAGTGCCTTTAGATCGTCGTCGGTGAAGCGAATACCTCCGCCAACAAACCAATCCATTGAGGATTGATTCATGACATCGTCCACACCAGCGCTGACATAGAAGTGCTTGAAGAACTCGATGTTCGTGAGCAGCCGCAGCCGGGGGTATTCATTCTCCGTGAAATCAAACACATCGGCGGACAGTCGCAGCGCATCGTCAAAGAATTCCATGTCAATCCCGAGGCCACCCGTTCCTTCAAAGATGCCAAAACGGCCGGTGAGAAAATACCAGCGTTTTGCAAATTGAAAGCTAAACTTGATGCCCTGACTGGTGGTGGCCGCTGTTTCATTGACCACGGGTGGTAGGCTTGGATCGTTTGTCTGAGTAACGACCTGTTGCACGTTCGTCTTTCCTCGAGGATCGTCAATCAGCTCCAAGAGGTAGTATTTGTCTTCCTTGGGTTGGAGACGTAGGCGCAGGTAGTTCTTTAGGGCGGCTTGTTCGAAATAGAATTCGCTCCGAAGGTCCACGCGTGTTTCCAGTCTGGACACGCGCTTGACCACATCGCCGGCATCGGCCACCAATTCTTCGATTCGAATAATGGCTGTGTCGTCGTTTATGAGGCGTCCAAGAGTGCCATCGCCGCGATTGACCTTGTCGGTGATCTCGTTCACGTTGGTCATGATCGTGTCCACCTTGTCGAGCGAGTTGGTCAGCGATGCCAGCGTTCCGCGAATCGTCCCCAAACTGCTCTCCACCTGTCCGCGACTGCCGCTGATCAAGGTTCGCACGTCGCGCGTAACCACTTCGACGTTCCCGAGAATTCGACGAACCGATGTGGAGGCTTCGCCGCTCAAGCGTGCGGCGTTGGAGCTGAAACGCTCCACGTTGTGGATGATCTGACCGATTTGGTCACCCTTCCCTACGATGCTTCCCTTCAAGAATGTGTTAACCGCCCCGGTCACGTCTTTTACCTGGCGGGTGATCGCAGTCAGATCTCTGGACGCCTGGCTGATGTTCTCCGCGATGCCGTCCATTCGTTTTGTACCCTCGTCGCCACCGAAGATGTTCGCGATGGGTGTTGTGACCTTCTTGACGTCTGTGGCGATTCCTTCCACCTGCACAAAGATTCGTTGGAAGCGATCGAAGAGCTCTCCTGTCCGCTCCAGTTGGCGCATGACCGCACTCAAACCCGAGGCGGACACAACGGATGTAATTTCGTCTCCATCCACCAAAGCACGGCCGTTGATTCCCACAGACAGTTCCAAATAGTGGTCGCCCAAAACCGACGCCTGGCGTCGGGTGATTGTGGTCCCGTTGATCCACTCCCCCTTTTCATTTCGCATTCCCTCTTTTAGCTTCCGCTCTTTTTCGATCAGAATGGTAACGCGGGCCAAGTTCGGGCTGTTTTCGGCGATAGCAATGTTGTGTACTTCGCCGACCTGAACGCCCGCTACCGTGACGCGTGTTCCTTTGTTGAGTCCCGAGACATCGTCAAAGAGCGCATACAACCGGTAGGTGTTCTCACCGTATTCGTATCCCTGGTGTGACGTGGAAAAGATGAAGATGGCCGAGGCGATACCCAGCAGCACCACGATGCCAACCACGAATGTCGATCGCGAACTATCCACGAATTGCCTCCAATCGGACACCGGAGGTGGTGATAAATTGTTCGACCGGCTGCAGGTTGGACGCGACGACGGATTCGGGGGTACCACTGACCAAGATCTGTCCGTCAAAGATCATGGCGACTTGGTGAGCGATACGAAATGTGGAGGCCATGTCATGGCTGATCACGATGGTTGTGATGCCCAATTGCTCTTGGGTGGTGACGATCATGTCGTCGACCTGCGAGCACAGCACCGGATCGAGCCCCGTTGTCGGCTCGTCATAGATGAGAAACTCCGGATTCAACATGATGGCACGAGCCAACGCGACCCGTTTGCGCATGCCACCGCTGAGCTCAGCGGGCCACTTTTCACCCTCTCCGGTCAAGTGAAGCATCTCCAGCTTCTCTTGCACGAGGTCTCTCACTTGGGCGCGGTTGTAATCCGTGTGTTCGTAGAGCGGAAAGGCGATGTTTTCTTCGACGGTCATGGAGTCGAACAACGCAGAGTGTTGGAAGAGCATCCCAAATTTTCTGCGCACCCGAATGATATCGTGTTCGGGCATGTTCACGATGTTTTCGCCGTCCACTTCGATCGACCCTTCGTCGGGTTTTATTAAGCCGATCATGTGTTTGATCAGGACTGTTTTTCCGGATCCTGACCCGCCGATAACCGTGGTGATTTGGCCTCGATTGATGGTGAGTTCAATACCTCGCAATACCGCGTGTTCTCCGAATGATTTGTGTACATTCGTTACGCGGATCGCGACGGCACTTGTGTCCGGGCTCTGGTCACTTCTCATACTCATCCGAGAAAATTGTACGTTGAGCTTGCGATTGAAGCCAGATTTCAATCCGTTTTCGCGAGGGGGTGAATGCGACTTAGAGCCAGATGGCGGTGATAACGTAGTCCAAAATGAAGATGGAAATGAAGCTGAAAACGACGGACTGCGTCGTGGCATTGCCGACACCTCGGGCCCCACCGAAGGCGTGATAACCTTTGTAACACGCCACGGTGGTTATGGTGATACCAAACACCACGCTCTTCACCACACCGATGTAGATGTCCTTTGCCATCAGAACGTTGCGAATATTGCCCTCATACAGGCCGCGATCCACGCCCATGAGTTCTACGGTGACGTATTCCGCCCCAATCAGCGCAACCATCGTGAAGAAAAGCGTCAACACAGGGACCATGAACAACCCTGCGAGAATCCGTGGGGAGACCAGGTATTGGATGGGATCCACCGCCATTGTCTTGAGGGCGTCGATCTGTTCGGTGACGCGCATGGTTCCCAACTCCGTGGCCATTGCGCTGCCCACGCGCCCGGTGACAATCAGACCCGTGAGCACGGGACCCATCTCTCGGCACAGGGCCAACGACATGGTGGCGCCGGTTAGCCCCTCGGCTTGGAAACGACTAAATCCATCCACCAGCTGGAGGGCCAACACGAGCCCTGTAAAACTGCCCGTTAGCAGCACGATGAAGAGGCTCCCCCCTCCAATGAACTCCAATTGTTGGACGAACAGGCGCCAGCGTACCGGTCGTGCAAAGAGGGCTCGAAGGGCGCGCACAAAGAGCAACACCATGGCTCCGACTTCGTGAATCAAGGTGATACCACGGTGTCCGACACGGTCCAGCAGGGGAGCGCTAAGCATGACTCTAGAATTACCGGCTTGCGAGGTGTTCGTCCAAAAGATGGCAGAAACAAAGGGGCGTCTGTTCCGAGGCTGTCATGCGTTTGCAGACGGTCTCGAGGCTTGACACCGCCCGTGTGGTGAACGAAAATCGAGCCCCTTAGAGCACTTTCAACAAAAAGGATGAGAACCACGATGCTCCGCGTAACGATTCTCGAAAAGAGCGGTGGTGAATCGCAACTGGCGTTCAACCAGGACGAAATCAGTATTGGTCGGATTCAGGGAAACGACATTGTTCTTCCCAAAGGGAATATATCGAAGCGCCACGCATGTGTGATGAAACAGGATGGCCAGTATGTGTTGGTCGATTTGCAGAGCACCAACGGTACATACGTGAACAAACAGCGCGTGAGTGCGCCGTGGCCTGTGGGAGCAGACGACAAGGT
>Ga0310121_10002357_pt1 | contig 18010 bp, 17 predicted proteins | sample CB27_Tmax_986_MG_FD_203504 | JGI IMG/M metagenome (GOLD analysis project Ga0310121, IMG submission 203504) | Marine microbial communities from Western Arctic Ocean, Canada - CB27_Tmax_986 | ecosystem: Environmental > Aquatic > Marine > Oceanic | place: Canada: Western Arctic Ocean | collected...
GCAATGCTAATGTCTTCATGAGGCAATGCTAATGTCTTCATGAGGCAATGCTAATGTCTTCATGAGGCAATGCTAATGTCTTCATGAGGCAATGCTAATCCGCTTAAGCGACATCTGGACTCTTGCCTGTGCGATTGCCCGTCGTTATGTACGTGGAATCCGGGCGCCGGTTTTTTTTGGGGGGGGGTATCTTCAAGGACTTCCTGAAGAGCAGATTTTGGCCCAATGACTTGCGGTCGGGCGAACCGAGGCGTGGGGATTGGAAAATTGCACAACCAGAAAACAGCGCGGGGCATGGGCGGCATCCGACGGGTGAACGGTTGGTTGGGACAGGCATGAAAATTTGATTTCCATAGGCGAGTTCCATCAGGAGTGTTCCTGATCGCCTGCAATGTTTTGTTTCTATTTTTAAGTGAGGGAGGAGTTAGTGATGACGAAGTCCACAATTCTGTTGGTAGCTTTGACCCTGGCCGTTTCCGCGGTTGCCAGTAGTGCAACGGCGACACCGCTGCCTGGGGCCAATTTAAAGACGTACTGGGCACTGGATGGCGATGGCACAGATAGTGCGGGCGGTAATGACCTGTCGCTCTATCATGCCGAGGGACCCGAACCGGATCAGGATCAAGCCGGCTCGCCTGCAAACGCCAGTGCCGTTTTTAAGGCCTCGCTACATCTTGGGGGAGGTGGCATTGCGAATCTTGAGGATGGCCAGCATTATCTCAACGCTCCCCCACAGGGCGCGGTCGACCTTGGTGGTGGGGATTTCACGTTTTCTCTGCACGTAAACACTGGTACGAATGGCAAGAATCAGGATGCACTTGTTTATGGGACCAATGCTGCCGGTGGTGGTTTTGTAGGCCTTGCCCTGCGGAGGGCTCCAGATGGTGTAGTTGCTGCGATGGTGGGCCGTGATTGCGGTTGGTGTGGGGCCTTTGATACGGAGGTGGGTCACACGGGTGAGCCAAGACCGTTTGATAAATGGATTCACTTCGCTCTCGTGCGCGATACGAACGATGGTCCAAACGGTAAGTTGACCTTGTATCAGGATGGGGTTGCGGTTGACTCGGATGACCGCGCTGGTGTCAATAATAGTATTTCCTTCGGTGGAGGATTTGGTACGTATCTCGGTACTGGTTTCGGTAATAAAACCGCGCGACAGTTTGATGGAAAAATGAATGACGTAAGCATCTGGGACGCGGCACTTAGCCAGTCGCAAATCCTGTATTTAAAGGACAATACGGCTAGTGCCGGCATCATTCCTGAGCCATCAACGGTACTTCTGTTGGGACTGGCCAGCCTGTGCGGGTTGCTGCGCCGGACGCGCTAGTTGTTGAGTTGCCGCCTGGCTAGCGGCGCATGATTTTATTTGTGTCAACTGAGAAATTGTGGACTCATTTCGGTATTGCGAACCCGTGCTTTGCACGGGTTCGCATGCCGGGTGGTCCGTGCGGTGTGAGTGGCTAAATTGTTTGTGAAGTTGCAGCATTGTTTGTGAAGTTGCGGCGTGAGGTTTGGGTGCGCTTTACCGAAAAAGGGCGAACATTCCAGCGTGCAGGTGCCGGTCGCCTGCGTTAACAAAGGGAAACATTATGCTCGCGAGTTGGAAGTGGCAGTTGGTTGGATCTGTGTTGATGGGGGCACTGTTGGCCACTAATTTGTGGGCCGAGCCGTGGCTTGTTGGCCATTGGACCATGGATGAAGTCTCCGGCAGCGGATTTGCTAATGACAGCAGTTCCAACAGTAACGATGCCGAGCTGACCAACGCAAATGCTACTACCGCCTGGGTGCCCGGACGGGTGGGCAATGCGGTGAATCTTGATGGGGTGGATGATTTTCTGGATGTTCCTTTTGACGAAACGCTGCAGCTGGGAACAGGGGACTTCACCATTGCCTTATGGGCGTATCTCAATTCCAACGGAACGAACCAGAATCTGGTTTCGTATGGCCAAAATGTCCTGGGTGGCGGTCTTGCTGAGATCGTCTTCAAAGAGAATGAAACGGTCATTGGCGCCTATGCCGGGCATAGCCCCAATAGAGATTTTGAAATTAGCGCAATTCCTTCAGCGAATATCCACGATGGTTGGCGACATCTGGCAATAGTACGCAATACCACCGACAACACGTTCAAGCTGTACTACGATGGTCAGGAAATTGGCAGCAGAAGTGACCTGCAGGATCCCCATGCCAGCCTGGATCGTCAGCCGGCGAAGGATCCTGAAAACGTTTGGGGGGTGCATATTGGGAAAGGCTTAAATCCGGATACAAATTTTCGACGGGTTGACGGCATGCTCGATGACGTTCGCATTTACGCCGATGCGTTAACGCAAGCTGAGATACTCGCCCTGCCTGGCGGTGTGGGCGGTTCCGGTGCGGGCCCTGCCACGGAGTTCAACTGGAACTCGACCGGTCATGGCGACTGGCATAATGCAGCCAATTGGAGTCCGTCGGCCAATGGTGCGCCGCCGAACGACAGTAACGAAACGGCCCACTTTGGGAACGTGACTTCAGGACCTACGACGGTGATTGCCGACCAGCCGGTTACCGTAAATCGAATCGAGTTGGATCATAGTTCGCACAGTTATGCCCTGGCTGGTCTGGGTGGAATCAGCCTGGCGGCAACCACAGCTTCCGAACCGGTGGGGCCGTCGATGTCAGTGACAGGAGACCATGAAATTCAATCCAGGGTAACTCTACTGGCTGACACCACGGTCGATGTTGCCTCAGGATCAACACTCGAGTTCAACAACCGACTCGACCTGGGTGGCCACCAGCTTGGTCTGCCCGGTGGTGGTACGGTTGCCATCAACAATTCTCAGAACTCCGATGGTGGTGGTGGCATTGCGGTTGGTAGTTCTGTTCTCACCGGTAGCGGCACGGTTGGTGGTGATCTGGCCAATGAGAACGGCGGGACGGTGGCTCCTGGAAACAGCCCCGGTGCCTTGACCGTTGATGGCGATTACACCCAGGGGGCGACGGGCACACTGGCGATTGAAATCGCCGAAACGGCCTACGATCGCCTGGTAGTCAACGGACAAGCCAACCTGGCAGGGACCTTGGATGTGACGTTGCTCGGCGGTTTCGCTCCCAGCGACGGAGCTACGTTCGATATCCTTGACTTCAGTTCGGTCAGCGGGGATTTTGACACTTTGAATTTGCCCACCGATTTCAGCTGGGACGTCACGACGGGCCTCTTGAGCGTAGGCTCGGGCGGCCCTGGCCTGCCGGGCGATTTCAATGGCAACGGCACAGTGGACGCGGCTGATTACACACTATGGCAGGACGGACTCGATACTACGTATACCCAGGCCGACTACATCGTCTGGAGAGACAACTTTGGCAGCTCTTCCGGCGGGGGTGCAAGTGCCGCTGTACCAGAGCCAACTTGTTGGATGATGCTGGTAATCACGCTAGCGACCATGGCGGGACTAGGCCAGCGGTCGGCACGGCGGTAGAACTATTAACGAGCATTCTGATTTCCTGGATTCTTGCGCTAAGGGATTCTTGCGCGAAGAACGGATGCGTGTCCTCATGGGCGCCCTTGACATAGCCAGTCGGTAGTGGGCTACACGGCCAGGAGGGCACTCGCTGCGTGATCGATCGACCTTTCGCGGGACCATTAATTCTTCGGTGAATAAACGGCGAATTCCGAGGCTGTTTTTCTATTGGCGGGTGTTTTTGCTAACGAGCGTGAGGTTGGCGAACATGGTGGCTAAGGTCGTGACAATATTGCAACAACACCTGCGTCGAATCCTCGTCTCTGCTAAAATGCGTGTTCCGAGATATAACCGGGTTGATCATTGGCCAAATGGCCAACCCGGAAGTGGTTCAGGCAACACTTCACACTCATGAGTCAATCCAGAAACAACGCGTTCACCCTGGTTGAACTGTTGGTGGTGATTGCCATCATCGGTATTCTCATTGCCCTGTTGTTGCCGGCGGTGCAGGCGGCACGCGAATCGGCCCGGCGCACCCAGTGTTTGAACCATTTGAAACAACTCGGGATAGGAATTCATAATTTTGAAAGTGTTTACGGATATCTGCCCCCCGCCCATTCATCCCAGGTCGGGACGGACAACACACTCAGTATTTTTTATTACATCCTGCCATTTATCGAAGAGCAGGCCTTGTTCGATCTGTTTGATCCCACCAGGCCGGGTGACCGACTCCGTAACCTGACTACTGCCAGGTCTCCCGCTGCGTCGGTTTCGATCTACATGTGCCCGACGAGGCGGAGCGGGGTGAACCAAAGCTCTGGTATCGCGGATAAGGAGTGTACGGCAAAAGGGGCAACCGGGGATTACTCGATCGTTTCCTATAGGACCGATAAATGGTATGGGGGCGAAGATTGGGCAAATACACTTTATGAGGACATTCATCTACAGCATCAGGCAATTAAGCCCGCCAAAGTCGAAGATGGACGCGTGAAATTTGTGGCACGCTTTCAGCACATTTCGGATGGACTCAGCCACACCTTTCTTATGTGTGAGAAGCACATTCACCAGGACAGACTCAACCGCTGCTGTGGGCCTGGCCCTTTCGACATTGCCCCGGGAAAGTGCGATGCGGGACGTGATGGAAACATTTACTATTCCCACCACGATCACTATCGCGAACATATCATCAACAGTTCGGCCCGATTTCGCATTGCACAGGGGCCCCAGGACGGGGTGGGCGAGACGTATGAATCGGTCAACCATGGTGGCATGGTACCCGGTGCCCCGGCCATTGGGAGTTGGCATCCTGGTGTTGCCCAGTTTCTGATTGCAGATGGCTCGGTCCATGCATTTCCTTCCACAACCCCCATCAGTGTTCTGGAAAGCCTGACCCAAATCGCCGATGGTCAGGTGGTGGACTTTGATCGGTAGACCAGCAGGGCGATCGGTAGACCAGCAAGCCAGGTATGGATTTTAGTTTTCCCTCTGGGAAAATCGCCGGGCTTCTTATTCTTGTGCCTTCCACGCCCCTCTCATGCGAGTTTGCCCAAGGCATGTGGTTTCAAATGCACCTCTGCGTTAGAATAAATCTGTGCCGGGTACGGCGAGGAAGGCGAGGAACCTGTGCCAGGTGCGGCGGGTATGTCAAAAGCTTTACGCTGCTCTAGTTGGGCATAGCAAATGAAAACCTTCACAACGACGAGACAATCGACCCACGGGGCGTTTACGCTGGTTGAACTTTTGGTGGTGATCGCGATCATTGGCATTCTCATTGCCCTGTTGTTACCGGCGGTGCAGGCGGCACGCGAATCGGCCCGGCGGGCCCAGTGTTTGAACCATCTAAAGCAACTTGGAATTGGAATTCACAATTTCGAAAGTGCCCGCGGGTATCTGCCTCCTGCCCATACTGCTCAAGTTGGTGGACCGGGTAATGCAAGATTCAGTATTTTTTACTACCTCTTGCCCTACATTGAAGAACAGGCTTTGTTCGATTTGTTCGATCCCCAAAGAGAGCCTGACCGTACTCGGAACCTGTCGATTGCTTTGTCTCCTGAGGCATCGGTTCCTACCTATTTGTGCCCAAGTCGGCGAAGTGGTGCGAATCAAAGCGAGAAGACACCGCCTGGGACTTGTAATTCTCTGGGGCCGACGGGCGACTATTCGATCGTTTCGTACGTGACCGATAAACTTCACACCGACTGGGGAACTATCCTTTACGATACCCTGCACCTGCAGCGCCAGGCCATCAAGCCGGCCCTGGTCGAAAACAATGACTATGCCAACCCGATACTCAGGGCCGGTTTTCGGCAGATTGAGGATGGACTCAGCAAGACCTTCTTTATGTGCGAGAAGCACATCCACGAAGGGGCGCTGAACCGTTGTTGTGGACCGGGTGTTGTCGACATGGTCCAAACCGGCTGTGAAGTGGGACGTGACGGAAACATCTTTTATTTTCACGCCTACTACTATCGAGAATACAACATGAACAGTTCGGTGCGGTTTCGCATCGCGGCTGGCCCCTGGGATGGCGAAGGTGAGACGAATGAAACACACACCCACGATGGCTTGACGATCGGTGCCCCCACGATTGGAAGTTGGCATCCGGGAATTGCCCATTTCCTGATGGGGGATGGGTCGGTCCGCGGGTTCAATTTTACGACCCCCGTCAGTATCCTCGAGGCGCTTGGCCAGATTGCCGATGGACAGGTGATCGATCTTCCTTGATGTTTTGCAGTTCAACCAGGTCTTCTTCTCATCCACAGGTCATAAAGCATTCAGGCTCACAAAAAGGAGTTGGCCAGCATGATGCGTACTCTCGGTTGGTGTGTGGGAATACTGGCAGCTTTGTTCACCGGCCTTCTGGTCGGTTGCAGCAGCGATGAGTTCAAGACCTATCCTGTCAGGGGAAAGGTGGTCTTCGCCGATGGGTCGCCACTTGCTGTGGGCAAGATTTACATTGAGACGCGCGACAAGAAGTATGGTTTGGGGATTGGGGCCACGGGCAACATTCGCGAAGACGGAATCTTTGAGATCCGCACCTACAAACCGGGTGATGGCGCGCCTCCCGGGGAATATATCGTGTTTATTCGCGGGGCGGAGACAGGCGGAACCATCGGGATGCGCCCCGAAGATCGCCGCCCTGGCACGGCCTTGATCCACCAGAAGTACCTCAATGCCGGCACGACCGATCTGAAGATCCAGATCAAGCAGGGACCGAACGATTTTGAGCTTGTTGTGGAACGGCCGTAGGGTGCCTGCAGTTTGTCCTTCTTGAATCTTGCGTGGTGCGGTTCGTCGCGTCTGACCGGGGGTTTGCCAACATGGCTCATGCCAGCCGTGCAAATCCCGTGTGCTTGACCGGCCCGCCAATGCGTTGCTCGATGTCTTCCTGCTGGATGGCCAGGCTCAATTCTTCAAAGACCTCGTCGCAGGCGGTCAGATAGGTATCAACGTGCTGATCCTCATGGGCCAACATCGGGTAAAATCCGCCACTGGCCAGGATGTCATGGGAGAGCATGCGAACCGTCCACAACGTTTGTAGTGCGGCTGCCTGGGGATGCTCAAAATCAAAGTAGAGCATGGCCGGGTGCCCGGTGAAGGTAAGCGGAACCTGGTGACGCTGTGCGATCTCGGTCAGGCCATCGCGCAGGCGGGTTCCTATTTGTTCAAGGTGGGCTGGCACGTCGATTCGCATCAACTTCTTGACAGTGGCGACACCTGCGACCGGTCCCACCGCCTCGGTGCACAAGGCGCTTGAAATAAAGGTATCCTGGGCTGCATCCATCGTGTCAGCCGTTCCGATCACCGCGCTGATCGGATGCCCGTTGCCGAGCGTTTTGGCAAATACGGCAAGATCAGGTTCGATCCCGTATTTCATATGGGCACCACCAAGACACAGTTTCCAGCTGATCGTGATTTCATCGAAGATCAGGCGGGCTCCACACCCTTGGGCCAGTTCCTGTACCCCCTCGAGAAATCCAGGTTCTGGCATCAGGTTTCGCGTGGGTTCCATAATAATCGCTGCCAGCTCCGAGCCATGTTCGTCGACGATCGCCTTGAGTTCGTCAATTTTGTTGTAGGTGAACGGCATGACCAGTCCGGCCATGTTGCGGGGGACTCCGTTGGGTTCCAGGCCGCGTTGGTTGTGCCAGTTCCCCAAGCGATCGACCATTCCCTCTCCGTCGGCCGACAGGTTGGCCGACAGGTACCAGTCGTGCCAGCCGTGATAACCGCAGAATGCAATTTTGTCGCGACGGGTTCTCGCACGGGCAATTCGTACGGCGATCGACATGGTTTCGCCCCCGAGTCGGCCGAAACGCACTTTTTCTGCCCAGGGGTGGATCTCCAGCAGCAGCTCTGCCAGTTCGACTTCCTCCGGTGGGTTCAGCATGCACATCACACCCTGGGGAATTCTCTCGAGAACCGCCTTGGTAACATCGGGGTCGGCATAGCCGAGGACCGTCGCGCCAATGCCGCAAGTGCACATATCGAGGTACCGACAACCGTCGAGATCTTCGACCTCAACGCCCTGGGCCTTGGCAAAGTAAGTAGGCCATTGTTCAGGTGCAAACATCTCCTGCCGTTTTCCATAGAGCTGTGTCCCGCCCGGGATGATCGTCTTGGCTTTGCGGTACAGCTGCTGGCCGCTTCCCATGGCAAGTTCTGTCATGACTGGTTTGTTCACCGGTGGATCTCCTGACTGGACGTTTGAATGGGTCTTGGTTTGGCTTCGTGCTGTTCTGTTGTGCAGCGTGTGCTGGTAGCTAGTGGAAGCGGAGCAGGAAGTTATGCTCCGAAATCACCAGCAAGTCGTTCGTCGGAATTGGCAACCATCCTCCCGGGTGGTCAGTGCATGCCGCCAGGAGCGTTCTCATTACCGGATGGCAGCTTCGAGGTTGCGCAACAATGGATTTTCGGTGTTCACGGCTCGGCTGTCAAATCATTGTAACGCTGCTTGACCAGCAGTTCACCTCCACGGACTCGCGGTTTTTCCGCTGGAGAGCGCATTGTGAAAACGTCGGGAACAAACCAATTCCGCCCAGAAGCACACCCTACTTCACTGTTTCATACGATGGTGTCATACAGGGGTTGATTGTTTTACCATCACAGTAGGATGTTGTCGTCCCACTACCCGCGCGGCCAAATCGGTGAGCCGGCCGGCAACCATTACAATGCGTCGGGAAAAGCACTTCCAGTACTTCAAGCCCTGGTATGGGTGCCCCGCCGCGGTACGGATAGAACAGCAAGCCCAATCCCCCAAATAACCAGAGACAAAGGCTCCGGGACTCGCGACCAGTCGACCACCACGTTGTCCAATCCAAACGATTCCCCCGCTGCCATGGAGAAGCCAATCTGCAAATCGTGACAGCAATTGGAACCAGGTTGCACAAAAAATTCCAGGTTGATCTCGTCGGAGTGAACAGCAATGCCCTATCTGGAAGCGAACCCATAACTTCCAGACGAGATGCCGCGAAATTTGCTCGCGTATGATTCACCGTTGAGAGTGACGATCAATGATTCGGATTGACTGAGTTCGGTGGCAGGATCAATCGATTCGAACGAGATATCGACCAGCCCCACTTCACCGTGGAGATCGTCACTAAAATCCATCAATGAAAGTTGTGCACTCGCAGTGGGGCCGAGAAATACGCCCCCTGTTTGGGTTGTTTCACTTGGGGTCCATCCGGGAAACACTCCGCTGTTGAAGTCATCGACCAAACTGTCGCCGCTAAAGGACCAGTTTGCGCGCGACCGTCGCCAACATTGAACTGATTACTACGGCGATCATCAACAGGATCCATCGAAGTCGACACATTGTCACGAGAAACTCTTCCATTATTAAAAGTGGTAAACGTGCAAACGTGATCTGATGAGGCAGGCAACAGGACCTTCGTCGCAGCCAGCATAACGCGACAGTCGAGGATCAGCATTTCACTGAAAGTTCTGGTCGGCGGACGGTTATTTCGCGTGTTGTGGTGAGCAGACCGAAAGTGTTGAAGGCCTTTCTTCATTGTGCCCAACATGGCTTAGCAAAGCAACTATTCGCATATCTCACCGACCGGCGATTCAAATTAGTTGTTTTCCCATGGAGGTGCTGGTTCACCGAGTCGTGTCGTTCCATCACCTTCCGGGAGCCAGTCTCGAATATGCTATGCAGGAAGCTGAAAACGAGTGCTCAAGCGGATAGAAAGTGGCAGCTCGCGCCGTGGCTGTGCCGCTGTTCCCCGGTAAAACCGAATCCGCTCACTTTGACGTCCGACCAGGTTTTACGGCTGGCGATCCGGATGCGGCAAAAAGAAGTAACCAACCGATCAGGTACCACGTGGTTCGCTTTGGCGCTTTTCGCTCCATCTTTAAATCAATCCTGCCTCCACCAAAGCCTCGCGGATCGGTCCTTGCTGTTGCTGCAACGTTGCTGGCATGGGTGGCCGTGGTAGTCCGCCGTTGCGGCCTTGCAATTGCATGCAATAGCGTACGTTTGCCGGCAGGTTGTCGCCGCAAATCGCATTCCAAATCGATAGCAGATTTTCGTGCAGTTTGCGAGCGGTGACGTGGTTACCGTCTTGGACTGCGTCCCACAAAGTCATGCACAGCGTCGGAGCTGCGGTCAAGATTGCAGCGATGGCCCCGACCGCACCGAGCATGAATGACGGGTAAAGCAATGCGTCCACTGCCGACATGATTCTTGCGCGGTCCCCCGCCGTACTCAGCAAATCGGCCAGTAATTTCAAATCGCCTGCGCTTTGCTTCACGCCGATCACACCGTCGACTTCGTCGATAATCCGTGTCAGCAACTGGGGCGACAGATAAGTCCATGGTACGACATTGTAAACGATTATAGGCAATCGGGTTGCCTCGGCAATTTCAGCGAAGTGTCGAACCATCGCATCGTCATCAGGACGGAACAGGTAATGCACCGGTGTAACTTGCAACGCCGCAACACCGAAATTTTTCACCGCCTGCCCGCGTTGGATTACCGCCGCGGTACTGTTGGCGATGATGCCCGTGATGATTGGCACCTGACCGGCCGCTTGTTCGGCCACAATCGCGGTAATCACGCGAGTTTCTTCGGTCGAAAGCGTATGCCCTTCGCCCGTACTGCCGCAAACTGCCAAACCGTGAACTCCTGCATTTTCGATCAAGTATTGAGTATCGGTTCGCAACGATTCCTTATCAATCGAACCATCTGATCGGAAGGGGGTAACCATCGGTGGAACGATGCCGTAAATGTGTTCGTTCATGACAATGTCGCGATGTTGTGTGTGGTTAACTGGATAGGCACTCAACGACACGTTGTTTTCTGGTATCGCCCTGCTTGGCCGAGTAGAAGTCTTTTGTCTTCAAGGGCATCACAATACAAACTTACCAAAAAATGACAAGTCAAAATCACCTTTCCTCCACTACCGCCGTATGGGCAGGATAGGAGAAATTGGGTCTATAGCAGCAAAGTGATGCTTCACGGTACATCAACTTGTCGCAGATATATCACCAGTTGACCAACCAGCATAGAGGTTCGCCAGCTGTGTGACCTCTTGATTGGCTACGCATGGCGCGTGGGAGATAGCAGCCGTGATCAAAAAATAAACCTGTCCTTTTACGCCTGGCCTTCCTAGTGTAAAACTGGTTTGTGTTTTACTGGCAAGTACGCATTATCGCAAGAATTGTTTGGGAAATGTATGAGTTTCATTCACCAAGACAAAGTTGTATTTCGGCGAGTTAACATTAATTTATGAACAGCACTTCAGACGACGGGCCAGGTGAACCAATCGCAGCCACATTTTCCGTGAATGACCGGTCGTATTCCCCACCGGCGCGACCAATCGTGGTTATTTGCGTTGATGGCTGTGGGGACGAATATCTCAGTACCTCGCTCGCGCATGGCCGGATGCCTAACATGGCGGGTGTGATTTCCAAGGGGTATCGCGGAATGGTCCGCGGTGCGTTGCCTTCGTTTACCAACGTCAACAACGCTTCGATTACAACTGGCATGCCACCGGTGGTGACAGGTTTTGGGGGTAACTTCTTCATCGAACCGGAGACAGGTGAAGAGGTGATGATGAATTCCTCCAAATACTTGCGTTGCGGAACCATTCTGGCTGCGGCAGCGAAGGCGGGACGTAAAGTTGCCATGGTCACCGCAAAGAACAAACTGCTCGACATCTTGTCGCATGATCTGGAAGGAATCGCGTTTTCCTCGGAATTTTCCAGCCAAGCGGAAGAGGCCACGCATGGCATTGGGAATGTCGAAGAGCTGGTAGGACTTCCCACGCCACCGATCTACAGTGCTGAAGCCAGCCTGTTTGTACTGGCGGCTGGTGCCAAATTGATCGGGCGCAACCTGGCTGATTTTCTGTACTTGTCGCTTACCGACTACATGCAGCACAAGTTTGCGCCCCACACGCCCGAGTCGCTGGACTTCTACGAGGGTATCGACGCCCAAATCGGCAATATGCTCGACCTGGGAGCGGTCATCGGAATTACCGCCGACCATGGTATGAACGCCAAAAACAAGCCGGATGGAAGTCCAAACGTAATCTACCTCGAGTCGCTGCTGGACGAGGAATTTGGCAAGGGTAACAAAGTCATCTGTCCGATCACCGATCCCTATGTTGTCCATCACGGTTCGTTAGGCTCGGAGGTGATGGTTTATCTGCAAGATCCATCGCAAACCGCTGAAATCGCTGACTGGGTGTTTCAGCTGGATGGGATTACCGAGGTGATGGATTGCCCGACAGCCGTTAAAAAACTGGAGTTACCTGGCGATCGGATTGGTGACTTGATTGTGATGTCCGCCCGAGATGTAGTGATTGGCCGAAATCCCGAGTACCATGACTTTTCTCTCATCAAAGGTGGTTTGCGTTCCCACGGGGGACGCTATGAAGAAATGGTACCGATGGTGATCACCGAGCCATTAAATGACGACTACATGACAAAGGCAGCTGAAGATCCCAGGAATTTCGATGTGTTCGATTTTGTATGTAATGGGACACTCAACCGTTAACCATCCAACCACCTCCCATGCCCACATCCACAATCAACTTCACCCCCAAAGGTCTCTACATCGGCGGCCAGTGGATGCCGAGTTCGTCCGGGAAAACACTCACGTCGCACAATCCATCCACGGGTGAGGTGCTCGGCGAAGTGCCGCTAGCGGGCGAAGAAGACGTCAATCACGCCGTGGCTACTGCCAAACAAGCCTTTGCCCAATGGCGAAACGTTCCATCGGTCGAGAGAGCAAAATGTCTTGAGCAGTTGGCCGATCGTATCCTCGAGCACACCGAGGAACTGGCCCTGATGGACGCTTGTGATGCCGGCAATGCAGTCGCGGGCATGCGTGCGGACATGAAGATTTCCGCCGATTCGCTGCGGTATTTTGCTGCCATGTTGCGCGAGGTCAAAGGCGAAACGCTGATCAACGGGCCGCGGCATTTAAACTTGACGTTGCGCCAACCGTTCGGCGTTGTGGCCAAGATCAATCCGTTCAATCATCCATTCCGTTTTTGCGCGGATAAGGTAGCTGCCCCGTTGGCTGTGGGTAACTGCGTCGTCGTTAAGCAACCCGAACAAGCCCCCTTGTCGGGACTGCGATTTGGCGAACTGTGTGAAGGCATCTTCCCAGATGGCGTTGTGAATGTGTTAACAGGGGATGCCGTCGCAGGTTCGGCATTGGTTCGTCACCCCGACGTGCATCGCATTGCTTTCATCGGTTCCGTGGAAACCGGGCGAATTATTGCCACCGAAGCGGCAGCAGGTCTCAAGAAGGTGTCGCTGGAGTTGGGTGGCAAGAATCCAATCATTATCTTTCCCGATGCAGATCCCCAGCAGGCAGCCAGGATGGCGGTCAAGGGAATGAACATGAACCGCCAGGGCCAATCGTGCAGTTCGACGTCGCGTGTATTTGTACACCAGTCGATCCACGATGAGGTCGTTCGGCATTTGGTCGCAGAGGCTGAAAAACTGCCAGTCGGCTTTCCCTGGTTGGAAGAATACGAGGTCGGGCCAATTGTCTCCCAGGAGCAATTTGATCGCGTGATGGGGTACATCGCATCTGCCCAGGAAGAAGGGGCACAGCTGCTGACCGGTGGTGGCAAACCGAAAGGTGAGATGTACGAGCGAGGTTTCTTCGTGTCGCCCACAGTGTTCGACGGTGTCGAGCCACATATGCGGATTGCGCGCGAAGAGATTTTTGGTCCCGTTATGTCGGTTTTCACGTGGGACGATTACGAAGCGATGATCGGGCACGCGAACGAATTGATCTATGGGCTGACCGCAGCGATCGTTACCAATAATCTGGCGCAGGCCATGGAAACAGCCCATCGCGTGGAAGCAGGGTATGTTTGGATCAACACCAATGGCCGCTATTTGGGGGCACCCTACGGTGGCTGGAAGCAAAGTGGCATTGGGCAGGAAGAGTGTTTTGAAGAGCTGCTGAGTTACACGCAAATCAAGAACATAAATTTGGGTTGGTAGCCAAAAACATTTATGGCCAAAACGTCGCTAGCCGCTGTGTTTCACGAGGCAGGCCAACCGCTGACATTCCAGCGGTACGAATTACCAACACCCGGTCCTGGTGAGGTATTGGTCCGCATTACCTGTTCGACGCTTTGTGGAAGCGATGTACACACATTTCTGGGGCACCGCTTTACGCCTGTGCCCACGGTGCTAGGGCATGAGATCATGGGGGTCGTCGAACGCCTCGCTGCAGACCAAACCGTTAGCGATTATGCGGGCCAACCTCTGCAAGTGGGCGATCGAATTACCTGGTCAATTGCGGCCAGTTGTGACCATTGTTTTTTCTGCGACAACGATGTCCCGCAGAAATGTGAGCACCTCTTCAAATATGGCCACGAAAAGATTGTTCCGGAGCATCCGCTAAGTGGTGGATTGGCCGATTACTGTCACCTGGCCGCTGGAACTGCTATTTTTCGCGTGCCGGACTCCTTGTCCGACGTGGTTGCTTGCCCCGCCAATTGCGCAACGGCAACGGTCGCAGGTGCGATTCGCGTTGGAGGTGGTTGTGAACGCAAGTCGGTCTTGATTCAAGGTGCCGGGATGCTCGGGTTGACGGCCACTGCCATGGCGCGGATTCATGGTGCTCATAAGGTGATCGTTTGCGACGTCGATGCCGATCGCCTCCAGCGGGCTACCCAGTTCGGGGCAACGCAAACTTTGCTGGTCAGCGAGGATGAGCGCGAATTGATTGCGTCGGTCCAGGAGTTGACCGATGGGAGGGGAGTCGACCTGGCCGTGGAACTCTCGGGTGCCGCCAGCGCAGTTCAAACGGGCATCAAACTGCCACGGATTGGCGGTCGATATGTGCTGATTGGCAGCACATTTCCCACCCCTCCCGTTGCCCTGGATCCGGAATCGGTCGTGCGCCGATGTTTGACGATCGTGGGAAATCACAACTATCGACCAGAAGATTTAGCGGCGGCGGTCGCATTTCTGGTCAAACATGATGGGGAATTCCCGTTTGCCGATTTGGTACACGACGGTTTTTCTTTGCCGGATGCCGAAGCTGCGTTCGCCCTCGCCGTGAAGGGACAAGACTTGCGCGTGGCGGTGAGGCCGGAAAAGTAGCCAACTTGTTCACACAAGCAAAATGACAAGCCCCCCTTTCAAACTCATCGGTGGCAATCTGCACTACGAGCGCTGGCGTTGGCAGATATTCGCCATCACGTGGCTGAGCTATTTTGGATTTTACCTGACCCGTAAGACGTTTTCGGTAGCCAAGATCGGTATGGAGCAGGATCCGGACATCTTGCTTACACAGAGTGAGATGGCCTGGATCGATGGCGCCTTCCTGGTGGCCTACGCGGTTGGTCAATTCGTGTCGGGAATCCTTGCTGACCGAAATGGTACCCGGAAAGTCGTGTTGGTCGGCATGTTGGGTTCAGTGCTGGCCGCGGCCGCCATGGGTGCCTCGTCGATTACCGTGGTGCTGGGCGTATTCTTTTGTCTGCAGGGAGTCTGCCAGTCGACCGGTTGGGCACCGTTGATGAAGAACGTGGGAAACTTTTTTTCCCGTCGTGAACGGGGAACCGTGGTCGGTTTGTGGAGCACCTGCTACGCGGTCGGGGGCATGATCGCTTCAGTCTTCGCCGGTTACTGGGGGGATCTGATGGGCTGGCGGTTTGCGTTTTTTATTTCTGCTGCCACACTGCTGGGAATTTGGATTCTCTTTATTCTCTTCCAGCGAGACCGGCCTGAAGACGCCGGCCTCCCATCCATTGAAACTTACCACGGCGAAGAGACGACCTTGCTGATTGAAGACCAATCTCCCGAAGACGAACGTGAGGGTTCCTGGAGGGTCATTAAGGAAGTGCTCAGCAACCGGACCTTGCTGGTCATCTGTCTGGCCTATTTTCTGACCAAACCTGCCCGCTACGCGATTCTTTTTTGGGGACCGAAATACATCAACGAGAAACTCGGCAGCGGGATGACTGAATCGGGGGCGATCAGTGCCCTGTTTGAGATGGCGGGAATCGTGGGCGCCATTCTCTCGGGGGTCGTGTCGGATCGCGTTTTTGGCGCCCGCCGCGCGCCCGTATGCGTGATCACCCTCTTGGCGCTGGGTGGGTTCCTGTTGGTCATGGACGGTTTACCAGCCACACGACTGGTGATGGCCGGTTCTTATCTGCTGATCGGTCTGCTGGTTTTTGCCCCCGACACGATCCTTAACGGCCCGGCAGCAATTGACTTCGGGACCAAGCAGGGCGCCGCTACCGCGGCCGGGTTTATCAACGGGGCTGGCTCAGTGGGCGCGATTATAGGAGGCACAATTCCCGGGTTCTTTGCCGACCGCTGGGGCTGGAATGGCATTTTTTGGTTATTGGGTGGCATGGCGCTGACCGCCGGTGTGATTCTGATACCCCAGTGGAATACGATGCCCGCCACTGCCTCGCGAACGAAAGATTGAAGGGCGACCACTAAGCCAGGTAGATCCCCAACGCCTGATGCGATAACCCGCGAACCAGTTTCTCATCCGCTCGCGTTGTTGGGGAATGAAAGATCGCAAACAAAATTGCGAGACTCAACATTCGTTTCAAAGGAACATTCTTCGTTTTACTTTGTTTCGACTTCTCCAATAAATTCGCGAGATCGTTTGATCACTTCCTCGGTGATGCCCATGTGACCGGCCGAAGGATAGCGGTGAAATATATGATCGGCACCCGTCTCTTTGAGCGCTTCGACCATTCTGAGGGCGTTGTCAATCGGCACCGAGTGATCGTTTTCCGAATGGATGATGCACAGCGGTTTCATGTCATTGCGAACATGATTGACAGGCGATGCGAGCTTGCGTCCCTCGATTGGATCGCCGTCTTTGGGCGTCCAGATGTTGCCCCAACTTAGCGTGGTCAGTTCATAGTTCCCCGCGACACTGATTGCCGCCACAAACTCGTTGCTGGCGTGTTCCCATCCGCCCGTTCTTGCGTAAGGTCCATCCCCCAGCGTTGCGGCCAGCGACACCATGTGCCCGCCGGCCGACTGCCCAATCAGATTGACTCGATCTGGGTCGATGTTGTACTGCCTGGCATGTGCATGAACCCAGCGAATCGCGCATTGAAAGTCTTGATAACAAGCCGGCACAGGCGTCGCGCCGACCAAACGATAGTCGATCGACATGGCAAAGAACCCGAAGCCGGCCCATTGTTTGACCTTGATCGTCGAGTTGTCTTTCTTGTGGCCACCTTGCCAGCGTCCCCCATGAACCGAAATGATCGCGGGCAATGCATCAACCGCACCCTTGACCGGATAGGCGATGTCAGCCAGGAGCGCTGCACCATGAACACGTCCATAAACGATGTCTTCCTTGTACACGATGTTGGATTCAGCAGTGGTTGTTTTGGTTTGTTCGGCAACGCTGTGATTTGCAGATTGAATTACGAGGTAGGTCAACAAGGAGACAAGCAGTTTGAACTTATTCACTGGAGTGTTCCTTTTCACTGGAGTGTTCCTTCGTTGGGTTGCGGTCAAAAGAAACGATGGGTCACTTCTTCTTTTGGGATAATAAGTACGCCAGAAGATCGACAAACTCTTGATCCGTCAGTCGTTCTTCCAAGCCGTCGGGCATCGTACTGCGCGGTTGGACTTGTATTTCGTCAATGTCGGTTTTGGCGATCGAGTGTACTTTGCCCTGGTTATCGCCGATCGTCAAAGCTTTTATGTCATCTTTGATTTTCACGCCGGATATCACGCGTCCATCCATCAAGACGATGTTCGCCGTTTCGTAACTTGGCGCCACAGTGCGACTTGGTTCGAGTATCGACTCGATCAGGTGAATGCGTGAAAAACGGCTGCCGATGCCTGTCAGGTCGGGACCGATACGAACGTTATCGTCACCTATCGGGTGGCATTTGATGCACTGTGACTTTTCGGCCGCGACAAAGACTTCGCGACCGCGCGCGATGTTACCTTGACCTGTCAGTGCTGTTTTGCTGAGTCGCTCGTGGGCTTCCCCCCTTTAACTGATCCAGGTCTATGAGAGAATCGCATCCGGGCGTAGCCCGGAAAGGATTTCCTCAGATGAAGAAGAACCGACACACGACCAAGCAGATTATTGAGAAGCTTCGTCA
>Ga0310121_10002360_pt1 | contig 18002 bp, 9 predicted proteins | sample CB27_Tmax_986_MG_FD_203504 | JGI IMG/M metagenome (GOLD analysis project Ga0310121, IMG submission 203504) | Marine microbial communities from Western Arctic Ocean, Canada - CB27_Tmax_986 | ecosystem: Environmental > Aquatic > Marine > Oceanic | place: Canada: Western Arctic Ocean | collected...
GGCTTCCCTCCGCTGCAAAGGTTGCTTCGGCTACGCCTCAGCAATCTTCTCCGCTACGGCAAGCCAGCGGATCCCTAGACCTAGATTTTCTCATAGGCCCTGGATCATAGATCGGGGGAAGCCCATGCTTTGACGAGCGAAGCGGTTCGGGTTAGGGTGCAGGGAGGTTCGTTCCCAACCGATGACACAGGTTTCCATGTCCCGTTGCCTCCGCTTCGAGCTGTTTGCCCTGTTGATCTTGAGCATCCATCAGCCTGCGCACCCACAGGCGATGGGAGAGCCCGATTGTGGCCAGCCCGGGGATCGCATGATCCAAGCTTATCTGCAGCGGCAGACCGAGCAGATCCACACCCGCTTTCAGGATGACATCGAGTCGCTTAAAAAATGGAAAAGGCTTCGCCCGAAGTACCGGGAAGAATATTTTGAGATGCTCGGGCTTCGGCCACTTCCACAAAAAACACCATTGGAGGCAACCGTCACGGGAACGTACCAGGGCAACGGCTTTGTGGTCGACATGGTTCATTACCAAAGCCGTCCGGGACTGTATGTGACGGGCAATCTCTATCGGCCCGCCAACGTCGAACCGGGCCAGCGACTTCCCGCCGTGCTTTATGTGTGTGGGCATGCGGCCAACGGACGCGACGGGAACAAGACATCGTACCAATCGCATGGGATCTGGTTTGCCCGGCATGGTTACCTTTGCCTGGTGGTCGATACTCTGCAGATGGGAGAAATCGCGGCGATTCATCATGGCACCTATCGTGAACAGCGCTGGTGGTGGCATTCCCGTGGCTACACGTCCGCGGGAGTTGAATGTTGGAACGGGGTGCGCGGGATTGATTACCTGGTGAGTCGCAACGACGTGGACCCGCGCCGCATTGCGGTCACCGGGATCAGCGGTGGCGGAGCCGCCACCTTTTGGATCGCCGCGGCAGACAAGCGTGTGAAGGTGGCGGTCCCGGTAAGCGGCATGGCAGACCTTCCGTCGTATGTCACCGGTCGCGTGATCAAGGGACATTGTGATTGCATGTTCTTGTACAACACTTACCAGTGGCCATGGACACGTATCGCAGCGCTCATCGCCCCGCGGCCCCTGTTATTTGTCAACAGTGACCAGGACAACATCTTTCCCATGGATGCCAATGAAAGAGTGATCAATCGACTGGACCGAATCTACAGCTTGTACGGGGCTGGTGACATGGTTGCGGCGGTGGTCAGCATTGGCGGGCACGCTTATCGAGAAGACATCCGTAAAGCGACGTTTCGCTTTATCAACCTCCACCTGAAAAACGATCCCCGTGTTGTCGCCGACAGCGAAGTCGACCTGGTGACCGGGCCTTATGCCAAACGGATTTTTCCGATTGCCCCGGAGCAGCTTCGGGTTTTTCCCCAGGACAGTGACATTCCCACAGATCAGCTAAATACCACGATCGATGAACACTTTGTCCCGATCGCCAGAGGAACACGGCCCAACAAAGGCGAGTTTGACGACTGGAAGCAAGACCTTTTGGCCCAATTGCGCGAAAAGTCTTTTCGCAGCCTGCCCAAGCGAATACCCCCCGCCAGGTTGCTTGAGGAATCGGAAGAGCACGTGCGTTTGGAGACCGAACCAGGAATCCAAATCAAGCTGCGAGATGGCTCACCGCTGGAACCTGCCGGAGACGTCAAGCGACTTCTTGTGGTGGTTACCAATCCGGAGGCCGACTCGCCTGTTCCGGACTGGTTGCAGCAGACGATTGAGGTTGGCGACAAAGTCTATTTTTGCGATGTGCGAGGTGTTCACGCAACGCGCTGGACCTCGACCAATCCACCAAACTACGTCGAGCGGTCGGTGGTGTTGCTGGGCCGCACCGTCGATTCGGGTCGCCTCTGGGATGTCGTGGCCACGATGCGCTACCTGGATGACCACCACGGTGGAAAAATCCCCATCCACGTGCTTGGTGACGGCCGTTTCGGTATGATTGGTGCGTACGCGGCATTGCTGGAACCCAAAATCGCAGGTGTCACGCTGAACAAGCCGCCCGCCACACACATGTCATCCGGTTCACCGCAATTCTTGAATGTGCTGCGCGTGTGCGACATTCCCGACGTGCTCGGCATGCTTGCTCCCAGGCCACTTACGGTCTACGCCCCGCAAGGTAAGTTGGTGGAAAAGGTTTGCGCCATTTACGGGGCCGCCGGCGCATCGTCGCGGCTTGTCATCCGCTGAGCAGATTTCAAGATCGGCACTTGGCTGGAGAAGAAGTGGCACTGCTTGATGGGACTGGAGTTGGTCGCGTGTGACCTTGCCAGGGTGTATACTAAACCCGCGGGGAGCTAATCCAAATGCCACGCGGGTATCATGAAGGGTCTGTGATAAAACAACCGTCCAGAGGCTTTTTCGCCAAGGTTTCTGGTTGCCTGGGAGAATCAGAAATGAAGAAAAACAGAGTTGGTGTCCTTGCGACTCTTGTTGCTGGTTTGCTGAACCTGGCTTTCCAAAATTGTTCGGGCCAGCAAACCGGCTTGGATTTGAAGTTGCCTGAAGTTGCCGTCTCCAGGAGAGCATCGGTGGCCACGACGATGCTTCCCAAGTCCAAGAGAACCTTTGCCCGGTTGACCGGACCAGGGTGCATTAAGCATATTTGGGCCAGCCATTCACTGCCCCAGAAACACAGCAGTCGCAACTCGATTATTCGTATCTATTTTGATGATGAGCCGGTCCCGTATGTCGAGGCGCCTTCGGGGGATTTCTTTGGTGTGATGCACGGCAAGCCTTGGTATCCGATCAACACACCGTTTCTCTCGGTCCAGGCCGAGATTTCTTTCAACTGCTATTTCCCAATGCCTTTCGCCAAGTCGGCACGTGTTGAATTCGAAGCTGGTGACGAGTCGCAAATTGTCTTCTGCATGGTCGACTGGGAGGAATTTCCAGGCCAGCAGCTGGAGGAAAAACGCCGCTTTTGCGCCCGTTGGCGGCGCGAGTTCCCGACGGAGCGGTTCGGTCAAAATTTTCTGATGTTCGATGCCGATGGTCCGGGCCAGCTGGTGGGCTACGTCTTTGGTTTGCGATTGCTCGACTACACCGATCGCTGGAGCCATGGGGGCGCGGACAACATCTACATCGATGGCGATGGAGAACATCCCAGTTACATTCGTGGCATTGGGGGTGAAGATACCTTTGCCACTTCCGATGGTGGTTCGCTACACCCGCCGACAACGCATCTGAACTCATCGATGCCGCTGTTTGAGCACTTCGACGACGGCAAGGCCCGCCCGTCAAAAAACATTACCGGGTACCGCTTTTTCCACAACGATCGGATTCACTTTCAAAAATCGATCCAGATGCGTTTTGGATGCATGAGCAACGACATTTGTGCCACCGTCTATTGGTATCAGGAAGGGCCGGTTCGACCTTATTTTGAGATGCCCGACTTTTCGCATCTTGTTCCCGGCAAGGAGAGCAAAGAGATTCCTCGTGGATCCCATGATTTGCCAATTCCAGACAGTGGTTCCTGGTGGATTTCCGAAGCGTCCCACACCGACGAAGTAGCGGTTGCGGCACAAACACCATTGGATCCGGGCGAGTCGATCGATCCAGCCGTTTGGAAACGGCTGGGCGCGATGCATGGTTTCATCAGTTTTCTGCATGCCCGCCGGCCAAACCCACGGGGATCGGGAATTTATATCCACTCGGGTGCGGCCTCGGCGCGAAGTGTGCTGTGGGCAAGCTCAGACATGACCGCCAGGGTGCAACTGGCCTGGGACGATCGGCTGGTCTTGAGGGTCAACGACGCGGCTCCCATCGATTTGGGACATCGCGACAGTTTTGGCAGCCGCACGGTCGATGTGCCCTTGAAAAAAGGGGATAATGTGGTCGACATCACCTTGAGCAATACCCAGAACTTCAATCATGGAGGGTGGGCCTTTGCGTTTAAGGCAACGACCCCCGATGGTGAAGTGTTGGTGCCACATGCCCCGGTTACCGAAACGGAAAACCCGTAGGTAGCCTGCTGCTTGAATATTCCTGCCGATCCTGGGTGAGTGTTTCCTGGCGACTAATTGATTGTTTCCGGCAAAATGAAAAAAGGAGTGAATCGTGTTGACCCGACTGTGTTGGAGTAGTTCCCTGGTTGCCGTGGCCGTGGTTTTCTGGACCGGTACGGGTGGCGGCCCCAATGGCCTCTGTGGCGACGAGCTTTCGGTGCATGACGTGGGTGAGTACGCAGCCGTGCCGTGGGGCAAAACGGGTGAAACGTTTGACGCGGGTGGACGAATGGATCGCGTGCGCGACCTAAACCTCTCGATCGCATCGATCAATTTGAATTGGCTGATCGACCAGGAGGGGAATGTCTCGCAGGAAGGGCTGGAGGATTGGGCCCGCACTGCCAGGTGGGGCCGGGAGCAGGGCAAAAAGCTGCTGCCACGTGTTTATTTCTGGGATGGGAACGATCGGTTCACAGGAGAGATGCGCGATGTCGAGGTCTATTGGAACCGCCTCGACCTCTACTTGTCGACCACCGATCCGGCCGACTTGTATGGAATTTGCCTTGCCGAGGAAAATGTCTGGTACGCCGGGCGGGAAAAAATCCTTGCAGAGCTCTATCATCGGATTAAAGCCAAGTACGACATTGATGTCTGGCAGTGGTGGTCCCCCTACAGTGGTTTTCCCGACAGTGGAGGGTGGATTCCTGCCGACGGCTGGATTGTCGATCCGTACTGGATCGGAACCAAGCCGTTTCGAAGGTATGTGCGGAAGTATTTTATTTCCGGAAAGCCGCAGGTTGTGATGCCAGGTGTCACCGCTGCCCTGGCCAAAGACAAGGTTCCTTCACCACCGCTGGAGCGGGTAGCTACCCTGGATCAGCTGGAGGTGGCCGTGGAATTTAATTTGCCAGTCGCATTTTACTGGATCTATGGTCAAAGTGCCGGCTTTGGTTGCCAGCGCGGGAGCATGGTCACGGAACTCGATCGCATCAATCACGTTGTCTGGAATTACACCGACCGCGTGCGACAGTTACCCGAGGATTACAACGGCTTGCCCTCGGCCGATATCGGCTATGGCGATATTCTTGCTATGGAGGCCGCCGAAGAAAACCAGTTGCTCTACAGCGACGATTTCAGCCAAATCAAGTGCGTCGACGATGCAGTGACCATGACTGGGTTTCGTGACCTGGTGATGGAGGGGAAAACAGTGCTGGCGCGTGGCTTTCACGGCCGCAATGTTGATGCCAGCCTTGTTTACCAGTTTGCAGGCGACCTCCAGGCTCATCATCCCGAGGTGACGCTCACAGCCATTGCCGACCCGGCGCTCCACGGCCGGGCTGAAGTTTCGGTTTCGGTCGATGGCAAAGAGTGGCTGCACGAGGTTCAAGCCACGAGTGGGACCGAAACATTGCAGTTAAGTACTGAGGGCGATTCGCGCTTCGACGCGTGCAACCAGTTCTGGGTGCGGATTCGGCTGCTCGGGGATCCCGGTACGATCGCAAAGCCGCCAATTCAAATCGATGACCTGAAGATCAAGGCGAACCTCTCGGAGCCTGCCGCGAAGGTTGTCGAACTCGAGTCGCTCAAAAGCTCACCTCAACAACTGGTTTGGAACGAAGACTTCCAGACCAACAAGTACCTGTGGGAGGCGGAAGTGACCGACCCGCAACACCTGGAATGGGAGCCTGGATCCCTCGCGGTACGGATGCGACCGGGCGGCTCAAGCCCGGTTCTGATCTGGAAAGTGGAATCCGACACCCCGGTCGAAAACATCCAGATCGATGTGCAATGCCTGGCGAACCATTTTCTGTCAACCGACCATTATCTCGATGTTTCGCGTGACGGTAAAACGTGGCAGCACGAAGTGAGTACCGAGTCGATGAAGTTAAAGTACAAGGCAAGTGGGATCGTGGATGAAGGTCTCCAGGTTGATCTTTCGGGTGCGCCTGAATTCACCGGAGTCGATACGTTTTACGTGCGTTTGCGCCCCTGGACCGGTAGCACGGTACGCCAGGAGAAACACCGGGTACACCCGTACGAGTCGGGGATCATCGAATCGATCGAGGTGACCGCCTCGGTGAGTCATTAGACCAGGTAACTGTCGGCAGGATTGCCAGGCCGGCTTTTGTGTCGCCGCATGCCAAGCTGGAGAGTGGCAAAAGTCAAAAAAACCGAATCGAGCCACGCAGGTACCAGAAAATTGGGGAAGGATAACAACCATGAAACATATTCTGGGTGATCGATCTGGAAAATTATGGATTGCGGCGATGGTACTTGCCGTACTGGGGTTTTGGGGTGAAACCGGGTTGGGCATGATTTACCGGCCGGTGAAGTCGCGTTCCTTGTGGGACGTGTGGGTTCTTCACCACGAGGGACTCTATTACCTCTACTACCTTTCGATTACCGGCAGCGACTGCGATGGTATCAGCCTGGCGACTTCGGTCGATGGAGTCCACTGGGATGAAGTTGGCGAAGTGATTGAGCAAGCCGACGATGCGGTCTGGTGTGGCGGAGTCGCGACTTTTTGGAAGGTCAACAGTACGGGCCAGGACGAGTCTGGGCCGCAGAAATTTTTCACCAACTTCTCCGAATGGCGCGGACCGACCAAAACCACCGGGCAGCAAGCCATCTTTTTCGCCGAATCGGACGACCTGGTGAATTGGAAACACCTGGGCAATAAGTACGAGTTCAAGCCCGACACCCGCTGGTACAAAATTGACGATGGGGTGAAAAGTCGCTGGGATGGCATGTGTACCATCGAGCGTCCAGGCGGGGGTTACTATGGATATTTAACGGCCTGTTCCAACCAGCCGGACATTGCGTTGGCCCGTGATGGGTCGACCTTGTCGTTTGGGTTTGCTCATAGTCCCGACACGCTGCAGTGGGAAGCGCTCCGGCCGCCCGAGATCGAGTGGGAGGGAAAAATCGACGCATTGACCACCACTGAAAAGCCGGCCAAGGCATTTCGGGCGATGTCGGTGGGCGATGTCCAGCAGATCAATGGCAAGATTTACCTCCTAAACACGACTTCCGCCGTACTGGTTGCCGACCGGCCCGAGGGGCCGTTTCGTCCGGCGGCCAGGAACCTGGTTTTGATCCCCGAACGGAAGGGCCGCGGGAACCGGTTTCCCCGTTTTGTCCGTGCGCCCGAGGGACTGCTCTATGCGCACCATGATCACGGTCCGGCAGCCCGCGTTCACTGTGCGCCCATCAAGCGTGTTGTTGGGGAGGAAGATGGAACGATTTGGCTCGCTTATTGGAACGGTAATGACAAGGTCAAGGGACCGGCCATTGATCTGAAGCTTCCCGAAGTCGCGGCTGAACCCCGGGGGCTTTCGATGTTTGAAAACAACTTCGACACCGATCGGGGCGTTATCGTCGAAGGGACGATGACCCTGCCGTCAGGCCCGGACGAAAAATCGCCAGGACTGGCCATCGAGTGTCGCGGCGGGGAAGTGGTCGCCATTGAAGTTGGCCCCGGTGGTGTCACGGAGATTGGTGTCCTTAACGAAGACCATTTGGGGTTTGATCGCAAGGGTACGTTTGACCGCGAGATGGAATTTGGCAAGACCGCCAGTTTTCGGTTGCTCCTGCGGAGTGGGCTGTTGGAGTTCTATTTGGGCGCGCCTCCAACAAAACAAAGCGCGTTGGGAGGGCCCATGGGCGAGATTTTAATCCAGTGTTATGCGTTGCCCGAGCGGGCGTCTGGAAAAGTCGGCCTTGTCACCGGAGCCAACAAGCAAGCGGTCCGGCAGGTGAGGGCCTGGGAAATGAGCCTGCCCCCGGTTCCCGAGTAACCGGTGGGGGGGGCAAACCGAGTTACATTGCCTGCGACGAATTTGTTTGCTGCATCACGTTTTTTCGCATAGAGCCCACGGTTTCCGGATGTGGCTAACACGACCACAATTTGAAAACAGCATGAAACAAATTATCGGGACGTTGGCCTGTTGTGTTTGTCTGGTCAGTGGCTCTGTGGCGCGTGATATCAGAACACAAGGTCTGCCACGAACCGAATGGGCCCCCCAGCTGGCTCATGGACCTGTCAGGGCGGTGTTTCTGGCAAACTATGGCGCCCACCAGGACAGTTTTGAACTCCTGCAGCGGTTTGATATCGAGGGTCAGGTTGTGCCGGTGACCGGTTCCTCTACCGGGGCCCCGACACGGGAACTGGGCATCCGCGGTCATTACTGGCCCGATTTGGCAAACAGGTCCGGCCGACGCGTTGCCAATGACATTCGCAAGGCTCTTAAGTCCGATTGGGAGGTGGTGGTTCTCAGTACGACGACCCCTGCCTGGTCAGCCTATCCCGACGATATCCGCAGGGCGATTGTCACCGGCGTGGCAGAGGGCAAGGCACTGGTTTGTGGATTGAGTGATCCTGTCAGGGAAGACCTGGCGGCCGCCGGGTTGGGCCTGGAAAAAAGCGAGATCGGCACAAACCGTTTTCCAATCGGAAATATCGACGGAGCCGAGGTCGAGGTGTACCGTTGCGGGGCAGGGTACGTGGTCCACTTCGACATTCCCAGCGACCGGCGCGTCGGATACCTGCTTGAAAACACCGAGCTGCAAGCCGACTTCGAACGGTCGGCAGCCCGTGCCGGCTGGTTTCTCTGCCGCACTGCTCGTCCTGCTGCCGGCTGGTGCATTGACTCGACGCGGTACGAGGACGGCAAACTCCAGTTGAGGACCGTTTCCCCAGAGACAGCCTCTGACTGCCAGTTGCGAGTTACCGTTCGTCGGCGCGACAATTACGCCACGGTTTTTAAAGAAACAATAAATTGCCAGCCAGGGGGGATTACCGACCTCGCCTTGCCTTACCTGCCCCATGGCCAGTATCAGGCGGAGGTCATTGCACAGGCGGCAGATGGGAAGGTGCGCGATTGGGACGCGATTCGATTTTCGCGTGATGGTCCCGTGAAGTTCAAGGCAGTGACCGTTGGTCCTGATGTTTGCCAGCAAGGCGACACGATTACCTGTCGCCTGGAAGTGGCCGGCCCGACTGCCGGACTTCAGGTTCATACCCGTTGGTTTGACCATTGGAATCGGCTGTTGGCAGAAACCGCAAAAGAGCCCTTTGCTGAGGTCTTGACCCTCAAAGTCCCGCAAGGTTCGCTCTCGGTGCTTAACCATTTGGAAATTGTGCTGACGTCCAGTCGTGGGGCCGAAGCGATATCGACGTCCGAAATCCTCCTGGCTGGTCATGTGCGGTCGGCTGACGATTTCCACGTGTTGCATTGGAACGGTGGGTTGGACAGTTCCTGGCGACGGCGACTCTATTATGACGCGCTGCGCCGCAAGGGGTTGGCCGACGCATTCTCAAACTGTCTGCGCAATACTGTCCATGCGCGTAGCGCCGCGCTGGCCCATTTGCGCACGGTGCCGTACACGACCGCGTTTCACAAAGTGAATCTCGCCGAACACCTCTTTGACGAATTATGGATGGACGACCTGGAGCAGCGGGCCAGGGATACGGCTAAAGCCCACGGGCCTTACAATACGCTGGCCTACACCCTGGGGGACGAGAATTACGTCAATGCGTTTGATGAGGCCGGACGATTTTGTAACAACCGGCGCGTGTGGGGCATGTTTGGCGATTTCTTGCGCCAGGTTTATCCGGACATCGAGTCGCTCAACCGGCAGTGGGATACCGACTTTGGGGAGTGGGGCGATGTCGAGTTCTCCGGCGAAAAAGAAATGCTTGAGAATCTGGACAATCCGTCCCCGTGGGTCGATTACCGCATGTTTATCAGTCGCGAATTTTCCGCGGCCCATCAACGGATGCGGAGGGCAATTCAAGAAGAAGATCCCGGGGCGATTGTCGGCTGGGATGGGGCCGAGCAATTCTCCAGTTACGACGGTTACGATTGGTGGCAGATGACCCGGCAAATGGATTTAATCAATGTCTATCATGCTTATCTGAATCCGGGGATCCTTTCGAACAAGATCTTCAATGGGCGAGCGATTAAGTCTTTCAGACCCGATGCAGCGCTATGTGGAGCCTGGCTCAACGTGTCAGACCGCCACTACGGGGGCCAGTATCACACGTGGTACCTGTTGCTCAACGGTTGGAACAGTATTTGGTGGTGGCACGCCTCGTTCCTGCATCCGGCCAATGGGGCCATGCAGTGGGATTTAAAGTCAACGCCCATCATGGAATCGGCCGTTGGCGCGGCAGAGGAGATCAAACGCGGTCCGGCAACCCTGCTGGCGCATGCCCAAAAGGTCATAGACCCGGTTGCCGTGCATTACTCGGAAAACAACTTTCATGCCAGCACGATCGAAAGTGGAATTGGGAACCACGTGAACAACCTCGGGTTACAAAAAGAATTCTGGATGGCACCTGGCGTGTCCGGGCGCATGCACCGTGGTGATCCTGAATTTCAAAAAATGTGGAGCCGGGTTCGTCCGGCCGGACATTACGCGGTTTCGTCGAAAAACTTTTACCTGTTGCTCAACGATTTAGGCTTGCAGCCACGGACCATGGCCAGGCAGGAAATTGAGGCCAACTGCCTGGATCGTGACGGAATTCAAGTGCTGGTGCTCCCCTTTACGGTTTCGCTGACCGAGGAAGAAATTGACAAGATTCGTCGTTTTGTCGCCGACGGTGGCTTGTTGATTGCCGATTATCGCTGCGGTATTCGCGATCTGCATTGCAAAATCCGTCCATCCGGTGGCCTGGACGACGTGTTTGCCATCCAGCGTAACAGTCTCGATGTGACCCGGGGGCGAACGCGGGTCGTGGCAGAGGCCTTGATTTATCACGGGGCCGAATGGGAGGTGAACTTTTATGAACCGTTGACCTCCGAGGGGGCTGACGTATTGGGATACCACGAAGATGGCACCCCTGCAGTCCTGGTCAACAGTTACGGGGAGGGCACGGCAATTTATCTCAACTGCGACATTTACGAGTATGACCAGCTGCGCCGCAGAGGTCGTGAACGCGAGTTGCGTGAGCTGGTACGGGCGCTGCTGGTTCGCTATGCGGATCTTGATCCAACTTTCGGTCCGGAATATGAGAACGGGCATGCCATCGGCGGTACCGAGGTCACGCACTTTCAGGCTGGTGACACGCACTACTACGGGGTGTTACCCGACTACAGTGTTGATGACAAATCGGCCCGGCCCGCGACCTTGAGGCTTCCCGCGGGAAGTCATTTTTATGATGTTCGCCAGCACCGCTACCTGGGAGAGAGCCGGTTGATCAAAACGACCCTCGCAGCAGGCCAGCCCAAAATGATTGCCGCCTTGCCCTACAAGGTTTTGGGAGTTCATGCCCGGGCCGCCAGGCAGGTCCGCCGGGGAGAGCCTTTGGAGGTCGCGCTGGAAGTCGTGGGGAGCGGCCCGAACGTTGGTCCACACGCAGCCAGGGTGGAAGTGATTTACCCCGGGGGCGTCAGGCCAGAGTACCTGGCCCGGACCGTCTACCTGCCAGGCGGCAAGGGACAGGTGCGGTTGGTTCCTGCGCTCAATACACCTGGGGGCGAGTGGGAAATTCGAGTGACCGAATGTGTGTCGGGTGCCGAGGGCCACGTCAGGGTCGACGTCCGCTAAGCGGCGCGGTGGACACTTTTTTTTCGAGGTCGCCTGTGGATGGATCCTGGGAGCACCAGGCTATTTATTGGGCTTCGTATAGATTTTGACGTTGTCAAACTGCCCGAGCGAAAAAATATAGAGCCCTATCTTGTTGTGTTCCGGGCCGGTGAGCGGTTGATCGTGCTGGTGGGTCATCACCGTCTTCCCGTTGATAATATGGGTGATCGTATTGCCGTCGCGCTGGACCACTTGATGGTAGACCTTGCCTGGGGTGATCGTGGAGGGCCACTCTTTGACCAAGGAACCGGCAATCAAGAGCTTGGAGCAGGTGTTGTTTTCAGAACCAAATCCCACGAAGTACGCGGTTCGCAACCCGTCGGGAGTGGCGTTGATGAACCCGCTCAGGTCGCAGGGCGTTTCGGCCGTTTTGGCATCAAACTCCAGGCGCTGCGAACCTTCAAAGGTTTTGTTACAGAAGATCTCCTTTTCACTAAAACCGGAGCCAGTCAACCATCCATCTCTGATGGACCAATCGCCGCGGGCAGTTTTCCAGTTTTTCCCGATTGCGATTCTTTCGAAGTCGTCGCTGAATTTCAGGACCCAGCCGGCGGGTGGTTCGGTGGCTTGAGTCGTGTTGCCAGGTTGCTCTGCGCAAAGACTTGTGCCGGTCAGCCCAGCGACCACGAGACATAGCAGCGAAATTTTCCAGGCCTTACTTTGCCAGGATGTTTTTATCCAGGACATGTTTTTCCAGGACATTGTGTGCTCCCTACGAATCAAACCAAGAACCGTAAAATGGAATCAATGAAGGCAAAATGGAATCAATGAAGTATGTGTAGGGTGATCCTACCGGACCGGCCCGGTCACCGCAAACTGCGAGTCGCTGGCGGGGCTCTTGGGGGCTGAGCCGGTGCCTGTTGCCGCTGCCTGGTCCAGGGACTGCGCACTTTTCGGCTGCCGACTGCTTTTTAGGGGAGCCAGGGAAGTTCCGCGGGTGGTTTCGGCGGCACAGGCGGTTATGATTGGGGTAGGAAGCTGCCTGTTGTGATGCGGAGCCTGGCTGGTGTTTCTAGACCACCACAAGATTTTCCGAGCGTCGATTTTCCACAGTCCCAATTACCGAGAGGCCTGGCCATGACCAAAAAGACTCCGGTCACTCGTCGTCAGTTTTTCGGCACCAATGCCGTGATTGGGACTTCCATTGCGTCGATGGCAACACGACCTTTGGCGGCTTCAACCGAATTGGATCAAAACGAGCCGGGGCAAGTCGGTCCGCGGGCTTTAGCGCAGGACTACTCCGTCGCGGTCGAACTTCCCAGTCCCGATCACTACATGCACGACCCGGGCATGGCCCGGCTCGACAACGGCGACATCTTTGTTGCTGCACCCTGTTTCGAATGGCGCGACAAGGGAGTGTTGCGGCGAACCAAAGACTTGCGGGTCATTGTCTCCGAACAGCTGTTGTTGTCGCGGAGCACCGATGGTGGGGTGACTTGGGAACCTCTCGGTTCGATGCCCTACCGGGACGCAACCCCGTTTGTCCATGATGGCAAGCTTTTCATGTTTATCCCCGCTCTCAACCCAAAGCGGTTACTGCTGACCTCCAGCGACGACGGCGGGAAAACCTGGGCAGACCCCGTGACATTGTTTGAAGGCCGCTATTGGAACTGCTCAACGGGAATGACGGTGGTGAACAACCAGCTTTATTGGGCGTTGAACCAAAAGCACAAAGTTGTCGTGATTGCCGCTGACCTCTCGGGGGACTTGATGAATCCCAAAACGTGGCGGATGTCCACGCCAGCCCCGTTTCCAGAGGTGCCCGACAGTTTAACCCGCAAGCTCTATCCGCCCGAAGCAGGCAAGTGGCCAGTCCAGTGGGCCGGGGACCTGTGGCTGGAGCCAAACGTGGTTCACGTCCATGGTCAGATTCGCGTGTTGCTGCGGGCCATTATCGACGAGTACGCCACGGCCGGTTTGTGTGGCGTTTGTGACCTCCAGGACAATGGCCAGGAAATGGAGTTGAACTTCACCCAGTTCTATCCCTTGCCGGGGGGACAAAACAAATTTTTCATCCTCGACGACGATGTGTCCGGGATGTTCTGGATGCTGTCGAACCTGGTGACCGATTCGCAGGACTTTCAGGGGAACCGTGAAAAACTCATTGAGACAGGTTTCCAGGGAGGGGCGGGCAATGAACGCCGCTTCCTGATGTTGTTCTATAGCATCGATTGTTTGAACTGGTTTCCCGCAGGTTGCGTGGCCCAGTGGCCTAGCCTAAGCCAGTCTTTCATGTATCCCTCGGCAGCGGTCGACGGGGATGACATGATTCTCATCTCGCGCACCTCCAAGAATGGACAAAATCAGCATGATGCAGACCTGGTGACGTTTCATCGGATCAAAAACTTTCGGTCCCTGGCACTTGATTTACAGCCGCGGTTCGGCTGATTTCCGGTTGCTGGCCTGCGCCTTGTGGCTCGATGTACTCGGCCGGTCGTGGAAAAATAGTTGTCACCCCGATGGCGCTGTGCGGCGGTGGGCCACAATCTTGAGATCGATGTTCGGGTAAGCTACAATGGCTTCCTGTAGTCAGGTGCTTTTTGTAACCTGCCATCAACCTGCCAGTCTGGTTGGGTGCCGTGCGGACGTGACTTTCAAGCAACCTGGACTTTAGGGTCGGAAAGAGATCGTTGTCAGCAAGAATTCCGTTAACCAGAAACTACTTTCAAGCCACGGTCGGATCACGGCGTGATTTGCTCTTGCGGGCCGGTGGCGGGCTCGGAGGGCTCGCCCTGTTGTCGGTCCTCAACCAGGATGGGGTCTTAAAACAAGCCGGGGCTGAAACCCGAGCGCGAGCCAACTCGCTGGAGCCGGCCAGGCCTCACTTTACGCCACGGGCCAAAAGCGTCATTCACTTGTTTCTGCACGGCGGTCCCAGTCATGTGGATCTGTTTGATCCAAAACCGGAACTGGTGCGACTGGCCGGCCAGAGATTACCCGAGAGTTTTGGTGCCGTGATGACCCGCCGCCACGGCGAAGCCCATCCGCTCCTGCCGGCAGTGCGGCCATTTCGGCCTTGTGGTGAGTCCGGTTTACCGCTGAGCACCTTCTGGCAGCACCTGCCTGGTTGTGCCGATGAGCTCTGTATTTTGCGGAGTTGTCATGGCCAAAGTGTGAATCATCCCCAGGCGATCTACCAGATGCACACCGGCAAACGATTGATGGGGCGACCCTGCCTGGGGAGCTGGGTTGCTTATGGTTTGGGAACCGAAAATCAAAACATGCCTGCCTTTGTCGTGATGCAGGATCCCGGCGGGGGGGCAAAAGGAGGGGCTCCGAGTTGGGGCAGCGGTTTTCTGCCGGCAACCTACCAGGGGACCCAGGTGAGGTCGGGTCAAAATCCCATTCTCTACCTGGATCCCCCCCAGTCGATTTCGGCGCCGCAGCAGCAGCAGACGCTGGAGTTTATTCAGCAACTCAATGCCAGGCACCTGGAGGATCGTGATTTTGACGATGAACTATCGGCCCGGGTCAGCGCCTATGAACTGGCTTTCCGCATGCAATCCTCCGCAGCCGAGGTCGTCGATTTAAGTCGCGAGACGGCCGAGACACAACGGTTGTACGGTATTGATCAGGAAGAGTCGCAGGACTTCGGGACACGTTGCTTGCTTGCCCGCAGGATGGTCGAGCGTGGCGTACGATTTGTGCTTCTCTACCTGGGCGATAATGAAGGCTGGGATGCCCATGCAAACGTGGAAAAGAACCACCGGAAGATGACCGACCGGGCCGACAAGCCAATTACGGGCTTGATTCAAGACCTCCGGCGGCGCGGGTTGCTCGATGACACCCTGGTCGTCTTTGGGGGTGAATTCGGGCGGATGCCCATGAGTGAAGGTCGCCCAGGATCGAAGCGAACCACCGGACGTGATCACAACCCGTGGGGATTTTCAGTGGGGCTTGCCGGTGGGGGGGTTCGGGGTGGGATAGCGTATGGGGCCACCGATCCGGTGGGACTGCGGGCAGAGAAAGACAAGGTCCATATCCACGATCTGCACGCCACGATCCTTCATCTGCTTGGGATGGACCATGAGCAGCTGACCTATTTGCACAACGGGCGCCATGAACGACTCACCGACGTTGCCGGGCGGGTTGCCGAGGGAATTCTGAGCTAGGCTGGGGTCATGTTCTATTTTCGATGTGCCAACGTCCACCGCGCCCTGTTTTTCTTGATTCTGTGCGCTGGGTCAAACGTGGCCATCGCACGCGAGGAGGCACCTGGGATTGTCGAACGGCCGATCACAACCGCAGACCTGGCCCATTGGGCTTTTCAGCCGCTGCGACGTACAACTCCGCCGGTGGTCGACCATTTGCCGACTTCGGACAACCCGATTGACCATTTCATCCATGCCAAATTAGCGGCGATCGGCTTGGAGCCCCTGCCTACCGCCGACCGGGTGACCCTCATTCGGCGCGTTACGTTTGATTTGACCGGCCTGCCACCTACGCTCCCGGAAATCGATGCGTTTGTCGGTGACCAGCAGCCGGGCGCCTACGGAAGGCTGATCGATCGTTTGCTGGCCTCATCCTCGTACGGCATACGGTGGGCCCAGCATTGGCTCGACCTGGCGCGGTTTGCCGAAAGCAATGGCTATGAAAATGACGAGCCTCGCCCGCTGGCGTGGAAATATCGTGACTGGGTGATCGACGCCTTCAACCTGGATCTCCCCTTCGACGAGTTTGTGCGTCAGCAGATTGCCGGCGACGAGCTGTACCCGGACGATCTGTTCGCGGCGATTGCGACCGGTTTTGTCTTGTGTGGGCAGGATATCCCTGATCAAAATCTGCAGGAACAACGTCGAACAATGCTGCTCAACGAAATCACCAGCACGATTGGATCGGTGTTTTTGGGATTGAAGCTCGAATGCGCCGAGTGCCATGACCACAAGTATGACCCAATCAGCCAGGCTGATTTTTATCGCATGCGGGCCTTTTTTGAAAACGTGGACGTGTTTGCCGAGTCAAGACTTGACCGGGTGTTGCATGAAGCAGACGCAGAAGCAGCACCGACCTACCTGTTGGTACGCGGCGACTTCCACCGTCCCGGTCCAGAGGTCCAACCTGCCTTTCTGAGGATTGTCAACTTGCAGAACCAGCAAGTGGCTCCACCGCAGCCCGGGATGAAAACGACCGGTCGCCGGTCGGCGCTGGCCCGCTGGTTGACACACCCAAAGCACCCGCTCACGACACGCGTGATCGTCAACTGGCTCTGGCAGCATCATTTTGGAATGGGCCTGGTACGAAGCCCGGGGGTTTTTGGAGTGATGGGCGAGCCTCCCACGCACCCGGAGCTGTTGGACTGGTTGGCGACCGAATTACCCCGCCAGGGATGGAGTCTGAAGGCGATGCACAAACAGATGCTCATGTCACTTGCCTACCGTCGGGCAAGTGGCGTGACAACCGGCGAGGACCTGCCTGTGGAGATGGCGGTCCTTGAAGATCGGTACAACCAGGCCAAGAAGGCCGATCCACAAAACCACTGGCTGGCTCGCATGAACCGGGTTCGTCTTGACGGTGAGGCGATTCGCGACGCGGTGCTGGCCGCATCGGGACGGCTTTGCCCGCGACGTGGCGGACCGGGCATTATGGCCCCGCTGCCTGAGGAAATGTTGTCCTTGCTCGAGACGCGGCACTGGACGGTGAGTTCCGACCCGGAGGATCATCGGCGGCGGAGTATTTTTCTGTTTGTGCGTCGAAATGTTCGCCTGCCCCTTTTCGATGCCTTCGATCGCCCCGATACGCTCAGCAGTTGTCCCCGGCGGCACCGCTCGACGACCGCGCCGCAGGCATTGGTACTTTTGAACTCAGACCTTTGCCTCGCGTCGGCCCGTCACCTGGCCGGACAGTCGCTGGAGGCGGCCGGCCGAGACCAGGCCGCCCAAATCGAGTTTTGTTATCGGCGCACGCTGGGTCGCAGCCCGACGACAGTCGAACTGGAACAGGCCAGGGGTTTTCTGGACTCACAAGCGGAGCTGCTCGCCGCTGGAGGCCGGATTCCCACCGATTTAGCCCTTCCGATCCCGTACTTGGATGCGGAGGATCCTTATGCGGCTGCGTCTCTCACCGATTTTTGCCTTGCACTGCTGAACGTCAACGAGTTCATCTATTTGGACTAAAGTGTTGCCGCAAAACAGGTTGCGGGGACGGGGGCAACTTTCCTGGTCCAGTTTCCAAGGCCCGCCTGCGTTCGACGTGGCTAATAGGATAGTTTGGAAAAACAACGATAAAAATCCACAGTTACTTGGCAGGCGTTAAAAATGCGAGTATACTGATGGTACTCTTAACTCGATCCTTGACCTCGTCTTCATGAGGCAATGCTAATGTCTTCATGAGGCAATGCTAATGTCTTCATGAGGCAATGCTAATGTCTTCATGAGGCAATGCTAATGTCTTCATGAGGCAATGCTAATGTCTTCATGAGGCAATGCTAATGTCTTCATGAGGCAATG
>Ga0310121_10002361_pt1 | contig 18001 bp, 18 predicted proteins | sample CB27_Tmax_986_MG_FD_203504 | JGI IMG/M metagenome (GOLD analysis project Ga0310121, IMG submission 203504) | Marine microbial communities from Western Arctic Ocean, Canada - CB27_Tmax_986 | ecosystem: Environmental > Aquatic > Marine > Oceanic | place: Canada: Western Arctic Ocean | collected...
TGACACCGGTAGTGTGGAGCAAGCATGGATAAATGATATGCAGAGGTTCTTTAACCTATTTGAAGACAGGAAACTTTGTTTAGATATTTTTACAGTAGTCGAGGATAGCCGACTCGATGCCCGAATAAAATTAGAGTATCCAGGCATCAAACGTTCCTACTCTCAAGTGCAATACGATGTGCTCCAAGGAAGACCTGATATACAGTCCTTACCCGTGAGAGAAGCCCTTGTAGAATTTTTGGTTAGACTAAGTCTTCAGCAAGACAAAGGATTACCTGCACCGATTCAATACGTTGAAGAGGCGAAGCAGATAAGTCGCATAATAAAACGTATTTTGGTCCCGGAAGCAAATATAGAAGACACGGCTGAAGCAACTCTTAGGATCTACGCAATAATCTCGCAGATACCAAACGAGGAAATTCCACAGGAAGACTGGGAAGACATCGATGTTGACGACGATGAAGAGGGATATACAGATCCAGAGGGAATGGAACAATTGTTACAACAGATAGCCCAGGGTATGGATATGGAAATTCGACCCGACGATGAAAACGAATACGAATCTTCTGAGGAAGTAGAATATCGAGGCGATTTTAAACCTGAATTAGCTCAACTCTTACAGCAGTTACGTATGCAAAAAGACGGCAGTGTTGAAGAAGGTGCGGAATCTATAACTCAAGAAATGCTTGAGGAACTCCTTCAGAATAGTGCTGAATTAGAAACGGAAACCCAAGAAGGAGAGGCTCAGAAATCTAGCGGAGAATACGCGAAAAACCTAATGAAGGAAACTGGAGCAGATCTTCCCCAGTCATCTGAATCATCTCAAGGACCATCCGTTCACGTTGACGAAGACGGAGGAGAACTGGATGCAGTCGAGCCGGAAACTTTTGTATATGACGAATGGGATTTTCGAGCTGACGACTATAAGCCAAGATGGTGCATTGTTAAACAAAAGATGATGCCTGAGGGCGATCCTACTTATTATGGCACAACTCTGCACAGTTATGGTTCGATCGGTACTCAAATTAGACGCCAATTCGAAATGCTCGTGCCAGAAATGTTTCGGAAAGTACGGAAATTAGAGGACGGAGAAGATATCGACATAGACGATTTGATAGAGTACGTTGTCGATAAAAAGACGGGGTCCAGCCCTAGCGATAAGTTTTATTGGCGACGAAATAAAGTGCAGCGTGACGTAGCCGTTGCTTTTCTCTTGGATACGAGTGCGTCAACCGCCGAAGCAATTGACGACACCAGAAAGACTCAAGATGAGTGGAATGCCCCTGACGACCCTGTTGAATATATGGTATGGCTTCGAACACGTAGAGGAGAAGCTATGAAACGTTCCTATAAACGAATAATAGATGTTGAAAAAGAAGCATGCGTCTTGCTAATAAATGCATTAGAAGCCATAGGGGATGTTTACGGTATTTATGGTTTCTCAGGATATGGCCGTGAGAATGTCGAATTTTATACAATAAAGGACCTAGATGAGAATTTTACTGACAAAGTTAAGAAACGTATAGATCGCATAGCACCATTGCATGCCACAAGAATGGGTCCTGCGATTAGACATGCTACATTCAAGTTAGAACAACAAGACGCCAGGACGAAATTGCTTTTTCTAATCAGTGATGGAAGACCTCAGGACAGAGGGTATAGCAGAGAGGGTGTTGAGAAAGAATACGCTGTACATGATACGAAAATGGCTTTGGATGAAGCGAGAGCCAAGGATATCAATGCCTTCTGTCTCACCGTAGACAAAAACGGGCATGACTACCTCAAGACAATGACCCATGACATGGGATACGAGATCCTAGAAAATATCTACGACTTGCCTAAAAGAATGCTTTACCTTTACCAGAAATTAACGATGTGAATCGTTATGCATACAGCGTTAATATATCAGCAGGATCGATTGCTAGGCTTCTGTAACTGACATCACATTTCTAGCAAAGTGTTCCATGATCTTTACGCAATCTACCACTTCGTTTACACGAAAGTCGTAAGTCAATTGTTGAATCCCTAATGTATTACAGTATCGGACATCTTTAATGATGTCCTCAGTTGTTCCAATAACCGCTGCATTTGACGGTATCTTACTACTTTCATCAATGTCAATATCGGTAAAATGGATTGTCCTCTTTAACGAAATAATTATGTCGTCCGGATCACGTCCGATACTTCTAGATTCTCTACGAAGATAACTGAGCTGGCTATTTACGTATTCAGGAGATTGACGCGACGGATGCCAAGCATCACCGTATCTCACTGCTCTTCTGATCGCTCGTCTACTGTGTCCTCCCACCCAAATCGGAATGTGTGGTTGTTGGATTGGTTTAGGTAGACTTTGAATATCTTTAAATTCAAAAAATTTGCCATGATATTCTGGGTGTTCATCTGACCAAATACTTTTCATCACCTCTAGACATTCATCGCTCATGGCTCCGCGCTCTTTGAATGGTACGCCTAGCAGGTCGAATTCTTTTTCCAACCAGCCAACACCTACACCGCAAATAACACGCCCTTTTGTTAAAACATCCAGAGAAGCAAACATTTTTGCTTGCAGAATGGGATTACGATAAGGCAAAATGATCACTGTGCTGCCAATACGTATATTTGATGTGCAACTACCAATGAAACTCAACAATGTGACCGCTTCAAGGAAAGACGCACTGTCCTGACCTGGAAACGAGCCATCTTCCGTATAAGGATATTGTTTATCAACACTGACTGGTAAGACTATATGATCACCTGTCCAAACCGATTCGAATCCGTAGTCTTCAGCCATTTGTGCGAACCAACAAAGTTTTCCACCGTCTAAAACATCCGGTAGAGTAAATCCGAATTGCATCGTTATTGCCTCCTAGAGTTTTAATAATCCTCGATTAATCAAACACTTACAGCTTTGATCTACATTCCGGTCAAATCTGTAAGCCTTGGCATAATTTTTCTACCAACAAACGCATACATTTCTGCCAGGCTTCATTTTCGTCACTATGATCTACCACCATTGGTAGCAATACTCCAAATCCTCCAGAAATTTCATATAGTTCCTTTATTTTCTTTGTTACTGTCTCAGGTGAACCTACCAACCAAAGATGATCGGCCAGATACTCCGCTGTAACAGACGCATTTGAAAGACTTTCATCATGTTTCATGACATTTACTAATGGGTTAGGCCCATAGGTAAAAAGTGGGAGAAGATAATCCCGCCATGTTCTACCAAGTATACCATTCAAGGCTTGATCTCTTGCCTCTTCATCTGAATCTGCTATCCACATATCTCTAACTATTCTCCACTCACTGCGAGAGGGCGGGCGTCTTCCAGCTCGTTCTGATCCTTCCTCTACTGCATCTCAATGGCTCGAAAGATATTTAGAATTAAGCCCTAGACTCATCGGAATGAATCTTCTTTCACCAGCCATCTTCAAGGTTTCAGAACCTGGAGTCGATGAAGCTACTTCGATGGGAGGATGAGGCGATTGGAATGGTTTCATGAACAGCTTTAATGTAGCATATTCATAGTCCTTCGGATCTGGCATTGAGACTTTCCAAAACTTACCTTTATATTCGAAAGGTCCTTCACTTCTCCAAAGCTTGAGAATGATATCTAATGACTCACGAGTCATTTCTCTATGTTCGTTGATCTCCGTATCCACGTTGAATAAGGCCATATCAGTCGGAAAGCCTCCCGCACCAATGCCAAACATATAGCGACCTTGAGCTATTTGATCAATATACGCGACTTTATGGGCCAACTCGACCGGATGATGAAAGGGTAAGAGATGTGAACACCTGGTCCCAATTTTATGTTTTGGGTACGTGCAAGGGCCTGTGCAACTAGTATGTCTGGGCTAGGCACCGGCTCCCAAGGGGCTGCAAAATGTTCTCCGATCCATGCCTCCACGTAACCTAACTTATCTGCCAATTCTATAGTTTCCAAATCCCATTGGTGAGCTTCATAAATTGATCTTTCGGGGGGATGAGAAGGCATTAGAAATAGTCCTGCTTTCATTGCTTCTCCTGGTTTTCTATAATATTTATTCTAGAGTTATTGGATAATAACAGAATGGTTAAACGACTGACATGTTTACTGCTAATCTAGTATTTAAGGCCCAAATTCGGACGGTTGTAGCTTCAATATAATGACTTACCAATTAATTCAGTACTTTATTTGGTTATTTCAATTAATGTAGTAAATCCATCGGAATTAGAAACCTGGTCAGTTAAGAATACGCTCAACCAAACAGAAACCTTATTTCTTATCATTCATAATTTAAAGTGAAAGCATTAGGAAATTACCAATCTATCTAATATAATAGATCTTATAAATTTCAACCTAACAAATCAACCCCGAGGAGGCAAATAGTGTGGAATCAAAAACGGACAGACGCGGATGACGGAGTAACCGCTGAGCTGATCAATATTCAAGGTGATAACGGAGACAATATTCACGCATACTTTACCAAGCCCAATGGTCCTGGCCCATATCCTGGTATCGTATTAGTACATCATCTCCCAGGTTGGGATGAATTTTATAGAGAGACCGCTCGGCGTTTTTCAGACCATGGATACGTGGTCATTAGTCCAGACTTATATGAACGTTTCGGGCATGGTACTCCCGACGATGTTGCCGCCAAAGCCAAAAGTGAAGGAGGAGTATCTGATGATCAAGTGGTCGGAGATTGTAAATCGGCCATGGAATACCTAAAAGGCCTATCTTATAGCAACGGCAAAGTTGGGATTATAGGTACATGTTCAGGAGGGCGTCACACCTATCTAGTAGCCTGTAGAACAACAGGTTTCGACGCTGCTATTGATTGCTGGGGTGGGAACGTCATCATGCCTAAAGAGCGTTTAACTTTACAGCAGCCCGTGGCACCTATAGAATTCACAGAAAATCTATCCTGTCCATTACTGGGTCTATTCGGTAATGAAGACCAAAGTCCTCCTCCCTCTGAAGTAAATCATCAAGAAGTTGAGTTAAAACGATACAATAAGACGTACGAGTTTCACAGATATGACAACGCCGGGCACGGATTTTGGTATTACCACACTCATATGTACCGGCAAGAACAAGCAATGGAGGCATGGAGTAAAACTTTCGACTTCTTCAGTAGGTATTTATTATAAGAATTGACTTGATGATGAGGTAGAGAATATGTGTACTATGATTGTAGAAAAAACAGATGTCACCGGTAGTGGTAAGGGATCATCGGGATGGTTCAGAGTCAACCAAGCAACTGTATCATTTGATCATCCCTATTATTCGCCTTTTGACCACGCCTTAAATATCGATTTTGTTAATGAATCTATTGGTATCGATGCTAGAGTGGCAGTTGAATTAACAGCAGATTCTGCGCGCAAGTTAATTAAAGCGATTGAAGAAGCATTATCCCGTGGAGAAGCTGAGGTTGGATTAGACTGAAACATGCGCAACACCGAATAATAGTTCAGTGAATATCCCTTCCAACTATGGGTAAGTGTGTGGTTGAAAACATCATCTATCCGGGAAGAAGTCTCTTTAATCTGCCAAGTTACCGAACAGGTTGAGAAATTCTAACAGAATTTTCGTGACCGCCCTTTGCCTAATCCTAAGTTGATCCGATGTGTAATTAGCGCGTATTGAAGTTGTATAATCCCCTGAAGAATAGCCTACGTAAAAGCTTCCAGGCTCTGGTGCGTTGTGATCATTAATAGAATCGCTTTTTATTGAAGTAACACCAATACTGAATTTGGTATTGAAATGGATTCTGGCTGCAGTCGCCAGTGACTCAGCTGTTTCGGAACTGACCAGCCCATATTTCTCCTTTGTCTGCTCGTTTACACCGTAATTTTTGTAGGATTCGAGATCATGTACTACGAGGCCTCCTTTTATAACTCTTCCGCTTTCAGGAATATTCCCAAGAGTACTTATCAAAAGACCACTAGTAAATGATTCAATTATACTCACAGATTCGCCTTGTTTCCTAAGAAATTCAGCTACTTTGCTTTCTGGAGTTTCATCATCAATCCCCCAAATAGCTTTGCCAACAGCGCTTCTAATTTCTCTTTCAACTGGCCTCAGTAATTCAAATGCCGTCTCTTCATCAGCAGCCGATGCTATAGCTCTTAGATGAATCCCATCAGACTTTGAATATATCCCAAGATACGGATTAACGCTCTCAAAAAGTGGTGATACCAATTCATTAAGACCGCCTTCGGTAATACCGAAAGTCTTAAATGTCTTCGTCAGGATGGCCACGCCCTGGTTTCTTGCTTTTAGCATCGGTTTCACTTCAGACTTCCACATACGATGTAGTTCACGGGGAGGGCCAGGCATAGCAACAATTATTCGTTTATCTTTCTCAACAAACCAGCCAGGCGCCGTACCTAATGGATTGGGAATTGTATGTGCGGAAGAAATTAGTGTTGCTTGTTTTACATTGGAATCTGGCATTGGGAAACCGCGGCCAGCAAACAAACTCTTTAAGTGTTCAAGCAGTTCATCTTTAATAAACAGCTCTTCATCTAGCACATTCGCTATTGTTTCTCTTGTTAGGTCATCCGACGTGGGGCCCAATCCACCTGTAGTTAGGATTACGTCAGATCTAGTCCAAGCATTGTCGAGTATTTCATAAAGTTGATCAGGATTATCTCCGACTTTAGTTATCCTACTAAGCTCGACACCAATCTTAGCTAATTCTGATGCTAGATAGGCGGAGTTAGTATCGACAAGCTCTCCCATTAAGATCTCTGTTCCGATGGACATTATCTCAGCTTTCATGTGACCCGTCCTTTCAACGAGAATCTTGTCATGACTCTAATATCCTAAAAGGCCTACAATTCATGTACTAGCTATACTAGTGATGCTCTAAATGCAAAAATTTCTACTTTCATAAAAGGCATAATGAGAATCTTGAAATTTCAAGATTCTCATTATGCCTTCAAATCGATTCACAACCAGTTTATTGGTGAGAATTAATCCTTCTAACGAAATACAGTGGCCTATATGGTGTATTCTGTGAGAGCTATGAGGGAAGGGATATCTAACATGCTATCAAGAAGTCTCTCTATAACTAAGTTTACCGTAGTTCAGCCTGAATTCTCAGATTCTGCCTTTTCAGACTCGGCTGCATAGGGAATATCAGCATGAAGGCCTAGTAACGTATCAACCCATTCCGCCCCAATAAGGAAGACTGGTTTAACAACTTGCTCATCATCTTGGTGAATTGCATAATACCAGTCGCCATCCTCGGTCTTATTTCCTATTCGTATGGGGAGGCCTCCGATAATGTCGTATTTCCTTCCAGCCTGCTCGTGAACTTCTGCAAAGGTAATTTCTATTCCCACGGCATCATCTGTAATGCCCCACTCTGCAAAGTCCATATCTTCAACTCTATATACGGCGACTTTTACTTTAGTAGGCCCACTTAACATGGGGAGAATTTCCTTCCATCGATTAAGGTCCACCGGCCTAATTTTCTCTTTGTCATCCGAACAATTTTCGCATGCGTACCAGATACCATCATCATCTTCTAAATAGAAATGCACGAATGGAGTTTCAACTGATGTAACGTCTCCCATAAACACGTTCAGACCCTTAATGATAGAAGGATCACGTTTCACATACCACTTAGGATATGGTTTTTCGTCTGCCAAACGACTAATAACTCTACCCCATATATCTGCAATTATGAAGAGCTGTGGAAAGCCTTCAACTTGTCCATATATGTGTTCACCATCGGTAGTAGAATCACCAAGCCTGAAGAGTATTTCCCTGTCCATAGTTAATTTCAAATGTACCGTAGCTTTAGGGTAGTCCAATCCGAATTCCGCCGGATCTTCAATAGTTTGCGTGGTAATTTGAAAATATTCATGTTCTACATCTTCGGAGAAATCCCTACGTGTTTGTGGTCCACTTAGCAATAAAGTAATCCCGCCCCATCGGTAATAACTAGGCGGTATACCTTCAGGGTCTTTAAATACCCATGTCCTCTTATCTAATTTGAGAAAGGAAACATTATTTTCGCGTGTCTTAACCTCAATTTCCTCGATATCTTCCATAGCAATCTGATAGAACCAAGGAGGTTTAGGTTTCTTGAGTTCATCTGAGCTAAACGGGTTCACATATGCTAGCACCGCTACGAACGATGCAACCACAATCAGCGCTAGTGTCGTGCGTAAACTCATGCCGTCGTCTGCCGCCTAATTCTCATAAGTCTTCTACCGCCTTCTCCACCAAACAACGAACCCTAAAATTAGCATAATCACAGGTGGAAGAAGCCAACTCGACCATTTAATGAAATCTCTCTCTCGACTATTCACAACTAATGTTCGTGTAGGGTATATGGTAGGTCTGATGGATATTAGATCGTAATCTTCGGCTAGCCAATTAATCGAATTTAGAAAGAAATCAGAATTTTGTGTACTTGCAAACCATCGATTCTTCACAAAATCAGAATCGCTGAATATAACAAATTTAGCCAATTTATGTATCTCTTGTTCATTAACTGTGCCACTAGCTTCAAGAGCAACAGCGACAGCAAATGGTCCAAGACGCTCGACACCAGGATTCAAACTCACTGTTTCCAGGTCTGTCTCCAACCAGCTAGCCGGGGTTGTAAAAGCAAGAGGTATGAATCTGATTGTCGGTGGCATATCCTCTAGAGGCAATATCGTCTCAATAGATGTAGCCTCAGGAAAGAAGGTTACATCCAAATGATCTGTTATCTGTACAGTGGCATTCGAAAAATACTGGGAATTCGCCTTTTGCATCAGAGGGGTAAGCATTTCACCACTGACGTTACTCACTGCATCGGCCACTCTATCAGTCCCAAGTCTAATTCCCCACTGACTTACTAATTCAGCAAATGTAGGAGGAATGCCAGAACTTATAGATTCCTTTTTTGATTTTTCGTCTTCGCCGTCAGACTCCGGCTCAGGTATATCCGGGTCAAATAGAGCTAGAATCCTGCCTCCCCTCTTTATATAGTCCGATAGGATTTCTTTCTCACCCTTTTCCAAATCCATCTTGGGACCGGCTATCAGTAACACCGCAGTGTCCTCAGGCACTAATCCTCGTTGCTTCAAGTTGAGAGGACGAACAGCGTAATTGTCCCTCTGCATTCCAGTTAATGCTGAATCCAACCCTTCAGGATCTGTTTCGCCAGTAACTGGGTCCCTTGTCATAGAACGCTCTTTATGTCCGGTAAGAAAATATACTTTCTTCTGATCTACCCCTGTAGATATCAGTATACCGGTAACAAAATTCTGTTCAGTGAGAATATTGATAGCCTGCTGTTTCCCCGTAGACATGTCTTCAAACACAATCACTGGATGGTCTTCAACGGCATATTGCAAAGCCAATCCTCGATTAAAATCCGGATCTATGAATCTGTAATTAAATCTATTGGTTTGGCGTTGAAATTCATTCAGTAGATCTTCCGCACGTTGCCTTTGGAGATTAGCAGTTGGGTCGTTGGGAGCAAAAAAGGCGTTAGCTCTAATGTCAACCGTTAAGTTGTCAAGGATTTGTTCCGTTTGCGGAGCAAGGGTAAATACTCTGGTAGCCGTTATATCAAAGCGAGCACCGTTACGGTAAAGAAGAAAATTTGCGAGTACAATAATTAGCAAGAAGGCAACCGCCATAATAGCGACATTTGATCCATAACGTCCTTGACGTCCTGCCATATACATGGCTACTGCCCTAGGAGAAAGAAACAGTGCCACAAGGACGAGTATAATTCCTATAATGACGACTGATATAGCGAAATCGTTTATCTCTTCGATGAGAAAAAAGGTTATACCACCGGCTATTACGGCAAATATGCCAACCGAACCGGCAATAACGCTCCAAAATCCCGTGGACCGGATAGACTTTAAGAAAAGTTCAGGAAAACTTTCCCCTCTATTTAAATGACGTTCTTCCAATGTTTATCTCCACCTACGAGTTTCCAGTGATCTAACTGTAAGAAAAAGAAATACGACTGTTATGCTGAGGTAATAAACCACATGACTGGTATCTATAATACCTCGAGTAAAATCAAGGAAATGGGTATTCATAGACACTTCATGCAAGACATCAGCGGTAATCCCCTCTACAAGGTTAGCCACACGATCAACGTTGGCAAGAATTAAAAGCACGGCAGTTCCGACAACCGCTGATACTATTTGATTACTAGAAAGAGAGGATGACAAAAGCCCGACCGCCAAACTGGCTGCGCCGTAGAAGAATAGGCCAAGGTACGCACTGAGTATGGGACCCGTATCCGGATCACCAAAAACGTAGAGCAAGAGTACATAGTAAACTGTCAAAGCTATGGTAGCAAACAGGAAGAACAGACTAGCTATGTATTTTCCCATTACCACCTCCCAATCCTTGACTGGAGAGGTTAGGAGAAGCTCAAGTGTGCCCAACTTCTGTTCCTCAGCTAATAGCCTCATGGTCAGTAAGGGTGAAAGGAAAATCACAAAGAATGCAGCCCAAGTAATAAAGCCACGCACACTAGCATCAGCAAACGGCCTCGTTATATCGAAGACGAAGAATATGCCGGTAAGTATCAGAAACATCGCCCCAACAATATAAGCTGTTGGGGTTGAGAAATATGCTTTAGACTCCTTCAAAGCTATAGCTATCGCGTTACTCAACCTTGGAAGCCTCCTCACTTGTTGTCAATCTTAAAAATATCTCCTCCAAACTCATTCCTATGGATTCAAGCCTATGTAAATCCCAACCCGCATGGATCACTGTTGAAGCAATTTTAGACTTAGTCTCTTGACCTACGTCACCTTCAACTAAGTAGCTAAAGACGCCTTCACCAAGAGTGTCTGTCTGTTCAACATCTTGGACTCCTTCAACTGAGAGAATTTCGTCTAGTACTTTGCGCCTATTACCTTTGACATCCAATTCAATTCGTTCTACACCTCTAAGCCTATTGGCTAAGTTTTCTGGTTTGTCAACAGCTACTATCTGACCTTCGTGAATGATAATTACTCTCTCACATATCATACTCACTTCTGGTAAAATATGTGTACTAATTATTACGGTGTGTTCTTCTCCAAGATCCTTGATAAGCTGTCTAGTCTCAACCACTTGAATGGGATCGATGCCAATGGTTGGTTCATCCAATATCAGGACATCCGGTTCATGAACTATGGACTGAGCTATTCCAACCCTCTGTCGAAATCCTTTAGACAGCTTACTGATATGCGAGTCACGGTAATCTCCCAATCTGCAAATGTCTATTACCTCACTGGTCCGTCTTGCTATGTTTTTTGATGACATCCCTCGAATCTTACCCATGAAAGTTAAATAATCTTTAACTGTCATATCGGTATAGAGGGGCACCGTTTCAGGCAAGTATCCGATGTGTCTTCTAGCCTCTAATGACTCAGTCATGATGTCGTAGCCAGCAACAGAAACAGTGCCACTCGATGCTGGCATGAATCCAGTTATAATCTTCATCGTAGTAGTTTTACCAGCTCCGTTGGGACCAAGAAACCCTAGTATCTCACCAGGTTCAACCCGGAAAGATATATCAGATATCGCCTGAAAATCACCATAATATTTTGTAACGTTTTCTATTTCAATCATATTATTAACTCATATTCCCGCACAGAACAGACTCACGAGCCTGTCTTAAAGGGCTCTACATATTCTACGACAAAACTTTCTCTTATACGATTTTATACTAAACAAGGCAAAATCTCCAACTGTATTGTTAATACATGCTAACGATGTTACCCTTTATTACATGTAAGATGGTCCTTTACAGAATTTGTTTTTCGGGATTGCTCAGGTGCATCTGATAGTCGACGGATATGGTGGTTCACGCGAAAAGTTAATGGATGAGGATTTGGTTCACTCTTTCCTCGACCAATATCCTGACGTGATTGGTATGACAAAAATAATGCTCCCTCAAACATACACCTATCACGGCAAGACTCCTGAGGACTGGGGAGTTTCGGGATTTGTTCTCATAGCAGAAAGTCACATCAGTATTCACACTTTCCCAGACAAAGGGTACATGAACCTAGACATTTTCTCTTGTAAAGAGTTCGATTCTTCTACGTCTTTAGATGATATAAGGTCTACATTCTCACTCTCTGACCTGAAGGTTTGGACCCTTGAAAGAGGACTAGAATACTCAAATGAAAAAGAAGCCTATAAAGGCATGATGACGGAACGGGTAGGGCTCATAACTGGTGCGGAGATGGGGGATGCGCGATAAAAGTGAGGATTCCCTGGAAAACATCCCTATGCTGTGGAACACTTTTCTGGACACTCCTCCAGATGAAGCCAATTTAGAGACTTCAGAAGTCGTCGTGGTACCGTTCCCTTACGACAGCACGACGTCTTATAAAACCGGTTCAAGACTTGGACCCAGTTCTATAATTAATGCTTCTAAACATCTAGAAGATTTTGACTTGGAGTTGCGTAGAGATATCTCTGAAATAGGTATACACACCAGGCCGGAAATTAAACCCGACATCAGTGGACCTAAAGCTATGGTTGATTTAGTAAGGAGGACCATTGTACCAATTGTTAAATCCGGTAAATTTCCAGTTCTTTTAGGAGGGGAACATACAATTACAACGGGCGCAATTCAAGCTGTCACTGAAGTATTGTCAGATGTTTCAGTACTTTACTTCGACGCACACGCGGATTTGCGAAATGACTTTATGGGTTCCTGTTGGGGACACGCTTCAGTAGCAAGACGTCTTTACGAAATCTGCCCTTTGGTGCATGTTGGATTAAGGAGCTGTGCGGCCGAAGAACTAAAATTTATCAGAGACAAACAGCTTCCTGTGTTTTTCTGGGGACCACCTGACGGTACAGTCGACATTAATAAACTAGCCTCGGCAATCCTTGAACATCTATCTAGTCAAGTCTATATAAGCATTGATCTTGATGTTCTGGATCCATCGATAATGCAAGCTGTAGGCACACCTGAACCGGGAGGAATTCTATGGCACGAAATTACTACCCTACTCAAACTAATATCAAATGAGAGGAAGATCATTGGTTTTGACGTGACTGAATTAAGCCCTCCCGAAGGGCCTGAAGCATGCTCTTATCTCGCCGCTAAACTAGTGTACAAACTTATAGGATATTCTAAAAGGCCGGAAAATATACGACAGCACACGTAATTACTTTGTACCCTAATTAAGTACATGCTAAAATAGAACTCATTCGTTTTCGCTCATCAATAAATCAGGTTCTCTATAATTTAGGTGAATTATGTCCTCTGCTGACAGGTTAATCTATATGGATCATTCCGCAACGACACCCATGCGAGAAGAAGTCCTGCACGCCATGCTTCCGTATTTTAGTAATAGCTATGGGAATCCATCCAGTATCTACACACTGGCCCAAGAGGCCCGTAAAGCAGTAGACGAGTCTCGTGAAACCATAGCAAAAATCTTAGGGGCTAGAATTAGTGAAATCGTCTTTACGAGTGGAGGGACTGAATCCGACAATTCAGCATTGAAAGGTACAGCGTTTGCTCTAAAAAGTTTAGGGAACCACATAATTACAAGTAGCATCGAGCACCACGCTGTTCTACATACCTGCCACCAATTGGAGGAATTTGGTTTCGACGTTAGCTATGTACCGGTTGACCAATTCGGTTTAATAGATCCAACAGATGTACTTGACGCAATAACAGACCAAACTATATTAATTAGCTTAATGTTAGCGAATAATGAAATAGGAACAATTCAGCCGATTTCAGAAATAGTTCAATTAGTTAAACACGAGTCCTTAAAACGCAATCAAACTATTGTTATTCACACTGACGCCGTTCAAGCGGCCGGTTTGATGGAAGTGAACGTTAGGAAGCTAGGTGTAGACCTTTTAAGCCTTTCAGCACACAAACTGTACGGACCAAAGGGTGCAGGAATTCTATTTATACGAAGAGGTACGCCCTTTGAACCTCAAATAATGGGAGGTGGACAGGAACGTCAAAGAAGATCTGGGACAGAAAATGTGCCGAGCATTGTTGGTATGGCTAAAGCACTAGACCTTGCTGTCTCCGAACGTGAGGTACTGGTGCCAAACCTGGTGCGTCTCAGGGACAAAACCTTAAGGGGGATTCAAAACAAAATACCCCGAGCGCATCTCAACGGGCACCCTGTAAAAAGACTGCCGAATAATGTCAACGTTTCCTTCGAGGACGTAGAGGGAGAACCAATATTACTAGGTCTCGACTTTTCTGGCATATATGCATCCAGTGGCAGTGCATGCTCGTCTGCTTCTCTGGAGCCCTCACATGTCCTCTTAGCTATCGGGCGCGTGGCTGAATTGGCCCAGGGAAGCCTCCGTATCACCCTAGGTAGAGATAATAGTGACTCGGACGTCGAACAACTTTTGGAGGTTCTACCCTCATTAGTAAAGAAACTTAGATCTATGCCCTCATTATCAACATTAAATTAAATGCAGATATCTTATCATTTAGTAGGTTATTGATTGCAAAAGTAAAAGGATTGTATCGTTGCTATATTACCACTTAAGAAAGCATATCAATCACTATCCATTATTCTTTTTGATAGTCGCTATATTCTCTGGTGTCATCTTTATAGCATCCGGATGCGGAGAGGACGAACCCACGAAAGTAGTTTACAGAGGAAGGAGTTTGGAAATACACCTTGAAGAGCCTGTTATCGTTGAATCTATGGCCTTCACGGATAACGCAGGGCAACACCGAATTCTGCGACCTAAGGCAAGCAACAGGCAACTAGCTCTCGTTAACATAACCATTGTAAACCGAACTAGTACCATTACACCACTTCTAATAGATGATAGGTCAGCTCAATTGGGGGATCGCAGAAGTGACAGGATTTACGCACTAGACCCTTTTACAGAAGCTGCAATCCTAGAATCTGCGGGTCCGGAAGAAGGAAAGTTTCTCCCGTTATTGTGGGGGGAAGTTGTACTTGAACGAAACTTCCAGGCAACCGGCTACATGGTATTTGACGTACCCAAAGGACTTACACTGAGCACAGTTTGGTGGAATGAGGCTGACTCTATAATATCCGATTTTACCGATTATCAACGGAAAATGAAATAGAAAGGAAAATTCTAATAAAACATACGCCCTCCTTGCTAGAATATTTTTTTTAATTTCCTAAAATATATATCCCTAAGGTATTATGAGTATCGAAAAATATTTTTAAGGAGCATTGTTTCCTGTATCAATCACTCGTGTGGAGGAATAAATGACCCATCCAGTAGATATAACCGACGAAACATTTGACCAAGAAGTAATCCAATCCAATACACCAGTATTGGTAGATTTCTGGGCCGACTGGTGTGCACCATGTAAAATGATAGCTCCAATAGTAAATGAACTAGCGGAAGAATATGACGGACGAATAAAGTTCACCAAACTAGATGTAGACTCAAATCCGGTAACTGCCTCTAATTTCAGTATTAGAGGCATTCCCACCATGTTGATTTTTAAGAAAGGTCAACCTGTCGAATCTATAGTCGGAGCTGTACCTAAATCAACCTTGAAGAAAAAATTAGATGAGATAATTAATTTAGATTCAGGCTCATAACATCAGGAAATTTGACGTGAGAATGTACGAGCATAGATTCCATAGAATCGATTAAAATGCGATAGCACTACCAGATGTATTTTCATCTAAGGAATTCTACTGCAATGGGAGCGAATGGTCCCTGGTGGGGTTCGCGGACTTCAAATCCGTTGGCCCCGGCCCTTCGGTCGGGGCGGTGGGTTCGACTCCCTCTCGCTCCCGCCAACTACTGAAAGCCGATATTCAGTAGTTGGAAGCAACATTCTTATTAAATGACGCTCTGTGTCAAATTGATCTTATGATGAAACCTAGACTGACTAAATTAGAAAGGTATCATTCATAAAAACCAATCTTACTAGAAAATCCTTTTAATAATTGTATATTGAACAATATCCTCGAATGTCTGCAATACCTTTCAAATTATCTCGACTTGGGGGTATCCCGTACCAGAAAATATGATGTATCGATAGAGGTTTCGTTTGACTCCGTTCAATATGGGAAAAATTAGCTCTGTTCAAGGCAAAATTATTATTGTTACAGGCGCTAATAGCGGAATCGGATTATCAATAGCTAAGATTCTTTCATCAAATGGCGCTAAAGTTATTCTGGCCTGCAGAAATGAATTGAAAGGATTGGAAACACAATACCTACTAGGTGGTGATTCCAAATACGTAAGCTTAGATCTTAGTTGTTTCTCTAGTATATGCCGCTTCGCTGAATACATAAAAGCAACATATTCAAAGGTGGATGTTCTTGTTAATAATGCGGGAGTTATGTTTCCTCCATTCTCCAAAACAAATAATCATTTAGAACTGACTTTTGGGATCAATTACATAGGTTACTACTACCTTACGAACAAGTTAATGCCAGTTATGAGACATGTTAAAAGCTCTAGAGTAGTAAATATGTCTAGCATAGCACAATACAGCATATCTCAAATTAACTGGAGGAATATAAACTCTGACTTCTACTATAATAAAATAGAGGCCTATAAATTAAGCAACTTATTCAGAGTTATGTTTACCCTAGAACTCGATCGAAAACTCCGTGACAAAGATTATGAAACGATATCAGTGGCCTGTCATCCAGGGGTGACTTTAACTAATATATCGAGACATATGCCTAAAGTATTGAGAAGTTCAATTCTCAGTACAATTCTTAATAGATGGATTTTTCATTCTGCAGATCAAGCAGCAATGTCAGCAATCATGGCTACCTCCCATCCTGATATAGAGGGTGGACAATTTATAGGATTCGACACAAAAAAACAGTTCACGGGCAAACCTAAAATTGTACATGCCAATCAACTGGCCTACAATAAATGTTTGAGGGAAAAACTGTGGGAAGAATCAGTAAAAATAACAGGCCTGGATTTAGAGTAGGCCTATGTCAAGGCATTGTCATTTCGACATCATGGACTTTAAGTAAACACCTAGAATAGGCAACTGAGAAAACCTATAAACTTTTAGATTCTGGATCTTCCAAAGGAATTACCTCATATCCATGATTTATCGTTCGTCCTAGAACAGGATCGTACATCTCAAAATAGAAGTCCGATGGAAATATTACATCCTGCACAGTGGACTGGCCTTGATAGAGAATTCCTGGTAAGTCAGTAGACATACCACCCGAACCCCCAAACAGGACACTCCCATTTTCTACAAACCATTTAGTTTTATCCAAATAATAATCCATATGTAGCATATCTCTTAGAGATAGTTGTTGATACAGTTTCTTTTCATTCGAAACAGTTACGAAACTTTTCACAACTATTTGATCCCAGTGATCTTTTATATCTCTATACAACCAGGCATCCTTAGCTATCACGGCCGGGACCATCTGTTTTGATTTAGCAGTATCGAAAATTTTTCCTAACATCGCTGTCCACATTTTCTCGAGGCTTCTGTCGTTATGATCACTTCCTACAGATATCAGAATTTCATCCGCATGCCTAATGGCAACAAACTCAACTTCACCTGAAGTTTGTTGACCCTGTACTTCAATCGCATCTTCGTTTGTCAGTAGATACCGACTCTTAAAACAAATTCCAGAACCTCTGCCTTCGTGTATTGAATACCCGTCAGATCGTACCTTCTCTAACATTTTACTTGTAGACTCCACGTCGCGCGCAGCATAACGTGAGCAGCCCAATCTTGAAACAGTAAAATTAACGTCGTAGCCCAATCCTTCTCTGGGGTGCACTCTCAGGTCTAAAGTATTTGTCATCAACAATTTTAACACCTCCTGAATTTTTTCCTGTGACGATTCAAATCACCTAGAGAATAAAACTATCCGATCCCTCTTACCGCGATATTATAGTTCTAACTACCTGACGCTAACAAGTTGAAAGTGTCCAGATGAAATTATAATAGTGTCCCTGTTACTTCAGCGCCAAGTCACGCTCTAGTCTATGGAGTTCTGACAGAATGTATTGAATATCTTTATATATGTCTATGCCAGTATATGAGATATCTGTACT
>Ga0310121_10002362_pt1 | contig 17996 bp, 13 predicted proteins | sample CB27_Tmax_986_MG_FD_203504 | JGI IMG/M metagenome (GOLD analysis project Ga0310121, IMG submission 203504) | Marine microbial communities from Western Arctic Ocean, Canada - CB27_Tmax_986 | ecosystem: Environmental > Aquatic > Marine > Oceanic | place: Canada: Western Arctic Ocean | collected...
TTGCCCCGCGAACGCACTCTGGCGCTGCCAAGCGAGTCCGAACCGGTGCCGCGTTGGCGAGGCGAGCCGCGTTCTCCTCGCTCGCGCGTCGGGCTAGTGTTTCCCCGCCAGACAATCAGTAGCACTGACAGCATTTGGCGGAGTTATGATCAAGGCCTCCGGTCGATCCCGAGACATTGCCACCGGATGCCGTCCGAGTCGATGATGAAATCGTCATTGTGCTGGGCATCGACATCAAGCCACGGAACACCAATTTCCAGCGGCAGGTCTTCTACTCGGCAGCAGAGCAGAAGTATTATCGGGGACCGCTCCCGGCAGGCTTCGATTGCGGCGATTTTAATGCTGACTCCGCGCCCTGATCTTGTCGCTCAAGTACAGCGAAGTAAACACCAAATCCGGATTCGTTTTCGCCTTCATTCCTATCCGTGGTCGGTTTGTGGTCACAGTGTTTTCATGCCTTGAATCATGTCTGTGTTTCTCCTTGCACGGGTGTTTGAGTGCGGGAACTTTCACTCCACGGGGATTAGCCGCTTCATCGCTAAACCAGTTCCCGTCCCATTACAGGTTGGCCATTTGAACCGCTTCTTTTACGTTGCATGTTCATACTCGGGCGTCGTGCCCAAGACCCTTCCTGCATGCCAGGATTGCTCCATTATCGTTGTTAACTCGATGCTGTCTGAGACCCCGGGGGCTCGAAATCCGCTCTCCTGACTGATAACTGATAGGAAATTTGATTTCCGCCAGGAGTTTACTGGGAGTAACAGCGAAAGCAGGGCCCAGGGCCGCTATGGCGGCCTGGGGCCCCTGCTTACTCTATATTCCTAACGGAAATCAAATTTCCTATCATTCAGCTCAACCCCAGCCAACTCATCAAACAAGTACGCGGTAATGCGCGGATCATCTGGTTTGGTGTTCATCGTTATTTCCTCTCGCAGGCCGCGACTTGTTCGCGGACACGTTTAATAGCGGTATGCAGAAGATAGCCGACGTTGGACCTGCTCAAGCCCATGACGTCGCTGATCTCGCGGTAGCTAAGTCCATTTTGGATCTTCAGCCTCAAGACTTCCTGCTGGTCGTAGGGCAGCTGCTCGATCAGCCGCTCGATCTGTCCTGAGCTTTCCGCCAAGGACGCGACCGCTTCCGGAGCCGATTCGCGCGAGGCGCATCCGTCCGCCGTTTGTTCGGTAAGCGTCGTCATCCGCTTCTCCTTCTTTTGCACATCGAGAGCTCGATTCCGGCAGACCTTGAACAACCAGGCGGCGAGCTTGCCAGCCAATTCCGACTGGTCCTGACCACACAGCTTCACAAACGTGTCCTGGGTCACATCGCGCGCACGCTCCTCGTCGCCGAGCAAGCGGGCGGCATATCTGACCAGCTGGCCTCCGTAACGCTGCACAGCGTCACTTATCCAGCCAGGCCCATTTTGCGGTGATTCGCTGTTCATTGATCACCGACACGTGTGTTGGTTGGTGGTGTTAGAGGTTATTACGATCGGGATACCGATTTACTAGGTGAAAAAGTTGGAGAAGAGAAAGAGGCCCCTCCCTGAAAGAGTACATGGTGTTGCCGCTACAACGCGCGCCGCTTACCAAATCTACTTCTGGGTCAAACTCACCACCGAATCAAACTCGGCGGGTGGTTCGGTCAGGCAATCTAGCGCCCGGCGCATGAGCATGAGGCTCGGGGGATCGGATTCGCCCAATGCGCCCAACATCGGCATGAGATTCTGACAGCATTCGGACCAAGACTGTTGCTCAAACAGACGTAGCCCTTCTTCATAAGCCTCGCGCATCGCCAGCCACTCGGGCGACGGATCGAATTCCTGCAGCTCAAAAAGCTCGACCGGCGTTTCGATGCCAACCATACGGGCCTCGCACAGCCGTCGCGTCATGAAACTATCGTCCAATTGCTTTTGCGTCGCTCCCGTTATCAACACGGGCACACCAAAGTGTTTGGTCGCACCCTCCACGCGACTGGCCAGATTCACTGTATGCCCCAAGGGGCCATACTTGATCTTGTATTTGGTACCGGTGTTTCCCACCAGCGCCACTCCTGTGTTCACCCCTACCCCTAATCGGATGTTCCCGTGGATGCGATCCCGCCAATCTTCGTCGACGGATTGGACGGCCAACTGCATGTGCACCGCCGCGGCGCTGGCCTTACGAGCATGCTCTGGTAGGTCGGTGGGGGCATTCCAAATCGCTAGCAGACCATCACCGACATAATCCACCAGCACACCGTCCTGCTGGCGCACCACTTCCGTGAGGCATTCCATGACGTCGCCGATCAGATTGCACGTTTCGCGCGGCGTTAGCTTCGAAGAGACGTTGGAAAACTGGCGCATATCGGCGAACAGCACGGAAATCTCCCGCTCGCGGCCTTCCATGAGCTGCGGATCTCGTTCCAATTCCTCGGCCAATGTTTCGGTAAAGAACTGCGACAGTTGGGCGCGTCGACGAATGGCTTTCTCCTGATGTTCCGCCCGTGCCGTACCGACGCTGACCACACCAGCCAGGCACTGCAACAATCTCGCCTCGACTGGAGTGATCGCCTTGCTGCCCGACGGGCCTATACCGAAACGAGCCCCATACACGGCACCTTTCACGTTATCGGTGGCACCTTCATAGATCGGCGAGGCGGCGGCCAAGGAACAGCGAATCAAACTCGCCGTCGACCCGGCTTCCTCCTGCCCTTCAAAAAACGTTCGCCGCTCGTTTAACACCTGTTCGAGTAGTGTGTGGCTGAATTCGTTTTCACTTCTTTTCTGTGCCGACACCGTGGCCTTGACAATCCATCGGTCATTTTCTCTCAGCAGCACCGAACCCTGGTCGAAACCAATCAATCGCACCATGGCCTGGGCGGCTTTGTTGTAAAAGTCGTCGGTTCCCGCGGCCGCGCGTTGTATTTCCGTCAACGTCTCGAACCAATTGGCAACCGTCTCCGCTGCCGGGGCATCGGAAAGTTGCCCCGCGATTACCGGTTTACTTTCGATCACCGACGGGCGGGCAATTGTCTGAAAATGATCGGCAGTCTCGCGTGTCTCAAGATCGACACGCGTCTTGCCAAGACTGAAGGTGACGACTCGCCCAAAATCGACTTGTAACTGGCTGCCAGGTTCGAGGATTCGGCCATCGTGCAATATTACAGGCTGTACCGAGCTCAGATTGTCCAGCAACAATTCATGTTCCGCGACTGGTTCAATTCGTAAATGATGACGCGAGGTAAAGGCGTCATCGAGCTGAATTCTCCGGGCATCGGGGTGGTCTGGACTGGGAGTGGCACTTCGGCCGAATTCCAACGGCCCCGAATCGTGGATGGTTGTAAACCGCTGCCCCTGGTTTTCCACGGAAATCTGCAACATCTTGGTGTTCTCGGCGGGAGGTGTCGGCCCTAGGTCGGATTTTTCATCAGCCATCTAATTAGGCGCCGTCTCGCAACGATGTTTACGAATATTCCGGGCCGGACCAGCGCATTTTGCCAGCTTTTCCCGTAAGCGTTCGGCCCCTCCTCATATTATGCTATAGGTTGGGCGCTTTGCCAGGAATCCCTGGTCCGTCCATGGCGGCACTGATTCACAACTCGCCGCACCTGCCCTGCCAACGAATCTGCTCAAATCGCGATAGATCAATATGAAACCGTGCGTCTGGCCTCGGTCGACGCACGACACTTGTTATGAGCAAAGACAGCGACGACAAACCCAACGACTCCGATGATAGATCGGAATTTGAAGCTACCCGAGTCAACCCGACGATTGACCTGGGTCCGCAACTCACGTCCAAAGGCGAGTCCAAATTCGGCAGCAAGTACTCGCGCAAGCTTGACCCGCAGCAAGGGGGCATGGCGATCGTCTGGAGGGCCTTCGACTCTCGGCTGCAGCGCGAGGTGGCCTACAAGGAGATTCGCCCCGAGCATTCTGGAGACACTCACCTGCGGGCCATGTTCCTTCACGAAGCTCAGGTGACTGGCCAGCTGGAGCATCCCAACATCATCCCGATTTATGAATTGGGAGATTTGGCGGAGGAGGACAGGCCCTTCTACACGATGCGATACATTTCGGGCCAAACGCTCACCGAAGTCATTCGCGACCACCATGAGGCTTCCGACAATCGCTTCACTCGGACCGGGTTAAGCGGATTACTCAATATATTTCTCAAAGTCGCCAACGCCATCGCCTATGCCCATTCACGCGGTGTAGTTCACCGCGACTTGAAATCTGACAACGTCATGGTCGGTAAATTCGGCGAGGTGTTGGTGTTGGATTGGGGATTGGCCAAAGTCATCAGCGCGAATGAAACCGATCTTCCGACGGTGCGATCCTCCTCGCTACGGCCGTTCCAGACCGAAGCGGGTGTACGCAAGGGTACCCCCGCGTATTGGGCGCCCGAGCAACAACAGGGCCAGGTGGATCTCATCGACCAGCGAACGGATGTCTATGGTCTCGGGGCCGTTCTCTATGAAATTATTACCAATAGTGCCCCCCACGCCAATCGAGGCGATCAAACGGATTCGTCCGTCTCGACTTCGGCTCCAGCTGCAGCGCGAGAGGTACACAGGTTTATCCCGTCACCATTGGAATCTATCTGCACCAAAGCTCTCTCGCGCAAGCGATCCCAGCGATATTCAACGGCAAACGAAATGATTCGCGACGTTGAGAACTACCTGGTCGATGAACCTGTCTCCGCGCATCGGGAAAGTATTCGTGATCGAGTGCTGCGACACGTCCGACGAAATCAATTGGTATCACTGCTGGGTCTCATCGGTAGCGCCGTCGTCCTGATGATGATCGTTGCGTTCTACTTGATGCAAGACAGTCAGCGTGCATCCCTGATGAGTCGAGAGATCCGCGCGCTGTCGGCGTTTGCGAGCGAAGAACGGACCGAACTTAGCGCCAATGTGGAAAGCCTCCGCCAGGACGTGACCTTCCTGGGCACGCTCGACCTGGTTGGCCAGATGTTGAGTTTGCAGGAGCAGACTTCTAGTTCCACTAGTTTCACCGCTAGCGAGCCAATTTCACCCGTAACTGACCACCCGTCGGCGTCCTCTCAAAAATCAAAATACGATGAAATTGCCGCGCAACTCCAATCCGTCTTTCTAGGCTTTCTTTCTGAAAAGCTGGATTATGTACAGGTACGCCTCTTGGACCATAGGGGCCAGGAATTGATTCGGGTCGAACGTCGCCAGCCCGCGGAAGAACCTCAAGTGATCGCCGGCAGCAATTTGCAGAACAAAGCAGACCGTCCGTATTTCAAACAAGCCATTGCCACGAAACGCGGAGCCTGGTTCCTTTCCACCATCGAATTGAACCAGGAAGGTGGCCAAAAGCAAAAGGATTTACCGGTCATTCGTGGCGCGGTACCTATCTTTGCCGATGAACAGGACCGTCAGCCCAGCGGCATTCTTATTTTAAATCTGCACTTCCAGGAATTGGTAAAAAGCATTAGCCGTTATCGGTCGAACGAGACCAGTGGGCTCGTCTATCTCACCGACGAAGCAGGTCGGTTTCTTTACCACCCCGATCCCGACTTGGCATTTAGTTTCGAGCGCGGCTTAGGCTATCAAATCCAGCAGCTCTATCCCCGACTGCAGGAGGCCTACCAATCGGGTCACATCGAAAAGGTACTAACCGACCAACAACCGCAATCCGCCCTGTGGATTCGTCCCGTCATCCGTTCCAAGCGCCAGTTGGAGATCGCCAATATCCATGAACTTACCAATCGTCGCTTGCGGGAACGACTAATGGACCTGGAAGTCGGACTGCCCAGACTGAAGTGGCAATTAGGACAGGAAGGAGAAGCTGTTGTCTACGGCGTTTCTGAAGAACAGCTACAGAAAATCGATCAAGCGCTGACCTCGACCTTCGGGGTTACGTTGGAAACGACCTTGCTACCGCGAGTCCACCGCAACACGTCACAAACAGTGCATTTCAATCGGTTGCCACTGGAATTCGGTGACGAAAGCCGATTTTTGGCGCTGACCTTGGTTGTCTCCGACGACAGTGTCTCGACGAATGCCCAGCTTTATGTGATCTTCGTACTGATCGTGACGGGAATCGTTATCGTCGTTATCGTCGTCACCTATCTGCTCACCAACCGAGGCCCACGCGGCCATTTGGCCTGGCAGTGATCATTTGGCCTGGCAGAAGTGCGTTTTGTGCGACTGGTCGTTGCCTCCACTCACGGTCCAACCTCCAGCTGGCCTAAAGCATCCGCCGCATATCCGGTTAACTCCATGTACCCTCGCCCCTTGACCGCACGGCCGCGCGCCCTTCCGCTGACCAGTATGCTTCCTTCTCAATAAATGATACCTGTGCTGGAGGTGGTAATCATTTCCTGAGCGTTCAGCGCCGGCGCCACTTCCAATACTGTCTGCAGTTGTGGAACCTCAATTCGCCACCCGAGCGGATAGACCGCACCGGTTGCCGGAGATTTCCAGGCATCTGTTTCCGATAGCGAGAAATCCTGCAACCTAAGCGGGGTCGCGCGACCCCGCTCGTCAATGAACGTGGCGGACGAATGCGGATCCGAGGATCCATCCTCACGCCGCCAACAGTAGAACATCAACTCCGTGTTGTCTTCCAACTGGATTGGAAACCAGTCTCAACCTTTTTGTCCAGCCTCCAAAACACTCGAACTGAACTCATGATCCATCCAGCTCTCACCCGTGACAATGAAGGTTTCCCCGTTGGTCGTCAGCGTTCCTGTCGTATCGATTCGACTGAGGCTGTGATAGTAAGAAGTGTACCCAAGCGTCGAGCCCTTGCGACTCAGACCCTGCTGGCCATGTGAAACTGGCTCTTTCATCGGTCGCAACTGCAAATCAATGACCACACCTGAATCGCTGGCAACCAACCGATGTTGGTTGTCTTGAATAGAGGCGCGCCAGTCCCCATTCCAAACCGAGTAGTTTTCGGTCGTCGCTCCCGCCAAGCCGACACCGGCGCGATTGATGCGATGAAAAAACACATGTTGTTCTTCATTCAAATCCGCTACGGCAAAATGGGCCGAGTACAGATCACGTACCACCCAGGCCGAAGGGTTTTGCGGCTCGCGATGCAATCCAGTGCGAAAGAATGTCAATTGATATCCAAATCGACGCCCGTTGTCGGCCAACAGGTGCCCGGTGTAATACCACCATTCAATGCGAAAATCGGTATGAGCTGCGTGATCCGCTGGAAAGGAAAACTCGCGGGGACTGGCCGCCATCGACCAAGAGACCCGGTCGTTGACAGACGACGTCTCGAACGCGTCTTCGCTCATCAACGCGGTGAGGGCAACTTCGCCCTCGCCGTCGCCGCCGGCACAACCCGCTGCTAACACGATTCCCAGCCCCCAGACGCTTAACCAACATCGCTTCATACCGATCACTCCTCTCTCACGGTCTGCAGCGGATCGGAGCTGGCTGCCTTGATCGCCGGATAAAGTCCAAACAGGCCCGAGGCCAACAGCACGCAGAGAGTAGACTGGGTCCGGAACAGCCAAGGTATTGTTGATCTGGATGGTCCAACCGAACGATTAGGCATTGATCACGAAAATCAGCACCATGGCCAGAGCAATGCCGATGCCGACCAATTGGCTGGTCGCTCCTAAAACAATAGCCTCGAACAAAATAATGCGTCGTACTTGGGCGTATGAGGCGCCAATGAGACTTAACAAACCGATCTCACGTTGGCGGTGGTAAATCAGATTTATGAGCGTCGACGCCACGCCAAAACCAGCCATGCTGATCGCGATCAGCTGCAACGCGTAGGTGACCATAAACGTGCTGTCGGAAATTCTCAGCGCCTCGCGACGGATCTCGCTACTGGTAACGCAATACATATGCTCCGCCGGACCCAGTCGCTCCATGATTCGACGATGCACCTTGTCGGTATCGCTATCCGGCTTCAAGAAGATGGAAAGTGTTTGAGGGGACATGACCGGATCGATGCTCGCGAAGTGGTGGCGATAGACGTCCAAATCCGTCATCACCGTGCCTTGGTTGCTGGCATAGTCGTAATACACCCCCGCTACCCGAAACGAGCCCATCGTCGTTACGGTCAATGAATCGCCGCGATTGCAAGAGCGCGAAATTGGACTTCATCTCTTCTCGGTCAATTTGCCCATCGCTATTGCGATCCAGTTGTTTCAAGGCCCGTCGAGTAACTTCGGAGACGTCAAACCGTTGGACCTCGACACGTTTCTCTGAACGACATCCTGGTACCAGAAACACGACTATCGCAATCCACGCGCAAACGGAGCCGGTCTTAAATCGCCTCTTCACGTCTCGTGAGAAAACGCCGTGATGCCACGGGAACATTTCCTCCCCACCCAACAGGCAATCACGCACCTAGACCACCTGTCATCTGTGTACTACGGACAAGCCGGTTTTCTACTGCAATCGGCAAAGCAGATACGATTCTTCCTCTTCATATCACGTTTACACCAGCATAACACTCCCACGCACGAGTCCATAAACCGTGCTGGCCTTATTGTGCTGGGGAAACGTCGGCTGGCTTGTCTATCCCCGGCAGCCTGCGAATGATGATGCAGACGGTTGGCCCTTCACTTGATGATCTATTTCTATTTATATCAGGAGCCACAGAGAGGAACTGGCACGAATACCTATCAATATCCAACGACGATTCGCTACCTTCCCATTCGTCGAACCGTGGTCCGCAATCATCCCCTGAAAACGACGCGGAGCTGCTCGACGCCTACTCGCAAGCCGTTGTTGGCGTGGTAGAACAAGTCTCACCAGCCGTTTTGAATGTAATGGGCCAGGCCAACCAGCGTCGCGACGGTTCCGGTTCCGGTTTCATTATTTCGACCGACGGCATGGCGATTACAAACAGCCACGTTGCCGGCGGTCGAAACAATTTATTTGCGACATGGTCGATGGTGATCAAATCGACGCCGAGTTGATTGGAGACGACCCGGCGACTGATTTGGCGCTGTTGAAACTCAAGTCACGGGACCTTCCCATTGCCCGAATTGGTGACTCGCAAGCGTTGCGGGTCGGTCAACTGGTGATTGCCATTGGAATTCCCCTGGGATTGGGCACCATTGTCTCGACCGGTGTGGTCAGCGTCTTAGGACGATCCATGCGCGGCAGCGAGGGCCGTTTGATCGAAAACATTGTGCAACATGCCGTACCGATCAATCCGGGAAACAGCGGCGGTCCGTTAGTCGACTCGCATGGCCGTGTGGTGGGCATCAACACGGCCATCATCACGCCGGCGCAAGCGATCGGCTTCTCCGTGCCCAGCGACACGGCTCAATGGGTGATCGGCGAAATCGTCAGTCACGGACGCGTGCGCCGAAGACGACTTGGCATCGCCGCTACCACCATCCGCTTGCCAAAACAGGTCGTGCGAGACCTCGACCTGCTGAGCGATGACGCAATCGAGATCGTGGAGGTCGAGACGCGAGGTCCTGCCCATGCAACTGGCATGCGAAACGGCGATTGGATTGTGGCTGTCGAGGGTCGGATCGTGACCAGCGTCGATGACGTGCATTGGCTGTTGAACCTTTTCCCCGCTTCGCAGTCACTGACGATCACGATCATCCGCGATTCCCAAAGGGTCGAATTGGCAATTAACGCCGAAAGCGACGAAGCCTGAATTGTCGTTGGTGGTTTAATCAGATTTTAATCGGCGAAAACTAGCTGCAGTTCCCCGGCCCGTTAAGGAATTTTGGCGCAAAATCGCAGGTTCTAATTGGACAGCGCCACTTACACTGCAGCTAAGACGCTAGCAAATGTAGTTTCGGAACACTAATCATCGCTAATTTTCACTAATCTCACGTGGCGCGGCCGTGATTCTGATTAGTGTAGATTAGTGTTCCCCGAATTTTTCGTAACGCCATTTACGCCCACCACTTAAGTTTGCTTGCATCGCCCAAAGTGGCGCTGTCCAACTAAGGGGCCGCCTATAAAAGGCTGGGACTGGAAGAGGAGATAGGGGGGGGATGTGCCTGGGACACCCGGCTCTGCGGGACGCGGTGCCGGGAACCCACGGCACAATTTCATTGAACTATTTGGGGCAACAGCAACAAAGACTCTAACACCCAGACTGAACGCCACGCCTGTTCCAAGGCGTCCAGGTATTCCTGATTCGCCTGAATATTGCTCTGCTGGCTGACAAGGGCGTTGAGATACCCTAGTTCACCCTCGCGCAAAGCCTGCATGACGATCGCTAGGTTGTCCTTATTCATAGGCACCAGTTCATTTTGAAAGGCCCGGACATTGACCATTTGGGTTTGGTAGTCCTGGTAGGCAGCCGCCAGCCGCACAACGGTCTGCCGGACAATCGCAGCGTAATTGTGCGTCGCTTCGGCCTTTTCAGCACACGCTCGTTGAATATTTCCCTGATTCCGATCGTACAGCTGCAGTGGACGAGAGACTGACAAGCCTGCGAAAACGTAATTTGTCGAGTCGTCATAGTACGCCGACAGTTGCCAGGTCGGATCGACAATTTGCTTTGATTGCTCGAGAGCCACTGCACAACTGGCTTGTTTTATGCGGTAGTCTTGACGGCGCAGGGCGAGCGATTCTGTGGTGGCGAGGGCGTGCAGTTCGTCCCATTGGTATTCGGGCAGTCCGGTTGCCCAGTCGGCGTCCATCGTCGGCAGATCTTCGACGCCAACACCAACGAGCGCCGCAAGCTCTCGCTGCCGTGCTAACCGTTGAAACTCAGCGGCTTGAAATTGCGTTTTGATGCGCACTGTGGCCAAATCCGATTGCAGGCTGGCTGTGCGAGACAATTCCTCAGCTTGGACGAGTCGCTCAATCTCCTGGTGCATTTGCTTGGTGCTGTTTAGCAACTCTTCGTAGACATCGACGCGTATTAGGGCCACGAGAATCTGATAGTAAGCTTGCCGCACTTGGAGTTGAACGTTGGCCAGAGACGATTCAAGTTCGATCTCACGTTGGCAAACTCGATGACCAGCTACATTGCTGCGCAGCTGAATTTTGTTGCCGCGAAGGAATGTCTGTTGCAGGAATATTCCATGTTGACCAGCCGCGGCTTCATTGCCGACTTCTTGTCCAGCGAACCCGACGCTTGGATTCGGCTTGAGCGAAGCCTGCAGCCGCAGGCCACAGGCCGCCAGCAGACGCGCCTTGGCGGCCGCCACGGTCGGACTGTTCACTTGGGCCAACGCGACCAGGTCCAACACCACTGGATTAACGGGATGCGAGGTGGAAGGCAATGGCTCGGGAAACGGAGCCGGTTCGGTCAACGCTCCTTCCCCCGTGGGCAAATCCAACTCCGTCGGCAAAACGGCAGCTTTTTGTCCAGCCTCTTGTCCAGCAGAATCGACAGCAGCATCAACAGCAGTATCGACGACAGCCGCTGTTTGCTCACCGTTCGAGAATTCGATTGTCTCATCCGCGCAGACAGCTGGCACGCTCACAAGCGATAATACAAGCAGTAGCCAGCGGGCACGCGCACACATGGTTGAAAATTAAGCCGCGGAATGCGGCACCTGAGCGGGTTGAATGGGCTAACAGGAGAAGGAGGGAGTCGTCTCTCCAAATAATAGTGTCGGTACGTTCGACCGCTTAACGTTCGATAAATCGATATGCATTGACAGCACTCAGGAAAACGCCGAGAAGTGTGATAGAAAAAAGTGGACCGCTGCTCTTTCGGCGCCAGCACGTTCAGCAGCAGAAAAGAGCCCAGTAATGAATCCGACTCAGCTTCTTCTCCGCACGTTATGCTTGTCGCTTGGTGGGCTAGTCTGCATTGCTAGCGGATATTGGCTGGGAATTTCGGGACACAAGGCTGCCGACGACAATCATCAAGCAAGTCATTCCACCTCAGTCGTCCATGAGGACTCCCATAATGGTCACCCCCAAAATGGCCACTCCCATAGTGGCCACGGCGACCACGCCGGCGAGTCGCCCTTTGCGCACAACCCATTTGACGAGTCAGCGATCGACGATCATCAGCATGGTCCCGATAGTGAATATTTGGGGATAACATCGGAAGCCGTGATGAATCTGCACCTTGAGCTGAGGCCACTGACAAAATCCGACTATGTGCAAGAGACCATGTTACCCGGACAGCTGATCGCCCGCCCTGGAATTGGTAGGCAATACATCTCTGCACCGGTCAAAGGAGTCGTGATCGATATACTTGTTCAACAGGGGCAGTTGATCGACAAAAACACGACGCTGGTCAGCCTGGCGTTGACGGACGAGGAGTTGGTGTCGACACAAAAGGAGCTGTTAGCCAATTCGTCGCGATTATCGGTCATTGATCTCGAGTTGGCTCGGCTTGAGCCGCTGGCCTCAACCGGCGGCGTCGCAGGACGGCGTTTGCGCGAGCTTTCCTATGAACGCGACCAACTGACCGCGCAACAATCGGTGATGATCGGCGTCGCCGAATTGCGGGGCATCAGTCGCGCTGCCATTGACGAGCTGTCACTTTCGGGGAAGCTGATCCGGTTCATGGATGTAACCATGATGTCCCTGGAAAATACCAGTGCCGGGTCGGATCCTTCGTCCCCGGCTTCCGAGACTCGCCAAACGGCTATCCATGAGAGGGTTAGCTCACCGGTCCGGCGAATCAGCGAATTCACGATCGAAACTCTCGACGTTTCGCTCGGGCAAACGGTTGAGCGAGGCCAACCAGTGTGCCAGGTGTCAGACTATTCAGAGCTGCTGGTTAAAACGGTTGCATTCGAGTCGGACATTGAACTGATTCGTAATCTACAAGAAATTCAGCAACACGTGGCCGTCGAGTTCGGACACGATCAAGCCAGTGACCACGGCTACGAATATCGTCGCGAAGGATTGAACGTCGGTTACGTCGATCAACGAATAGATCAAGAGACCCAATCATTGCACATGTACGTGCCCATCTCCAATGAGCGGACCAAATTGCCCCAAGAGAACGAGAACCTGAGGTTCGCTGCTTGGCGATTTCGTCCTGGGCAACGCGTTCACGTAAAAGTGCCCATCAAAACCTGGAAAAATGTTTTCACGGTGCCGTTGAACGCGATCGTCGAGGAAGGTGCGGAAACCTTCGTGTTTCGCCAGCACACGCATCAAGGTCATGACGACGAGCATCAACTGGAGTTTGAAACCGTACCTGTTCGCGTGCTGCACAAGGATCAGCGATTTGCCATCCTCGCCGAGAACAACCTTGCGACGTCAGATCGCATCGTCATGAATCGTGCCTATCAACTTCATTTGGCCATGAAAGTCAGGACGACTGGCGGGGCCCATGGCCACGGTCACGATCACTAAATAATCTCCGCTGCCATGCTCAACGCCTTCATTCGCACGGCCCTGCAATTCCGATCGATCGTGATCGGTCTGGCCTTGGCCGTGTTGGTCGGTGGCAGCATCGTGGCGACTTCGCTGCCCATCGATGTGCTTCCTGATTTAACCCGACCGCGAGTGACGCTCGTCACGGAATGTCCGGGACTGGCACCAGAAGAAGTTGAGAGTCTGGTCACCTTGCCGTTGGAGTCCGCCGTCACCGGGGCATCAGGGGTGATGGCCGTGCGCAGTTCATCCGACATTGGATTGTCGGTGATGTATGTGGAATTTGACTGGTCGGCAGACATCTACACGGCCAGGCAGATTGTCCAGGAACGAATCTCGGTGGTGGCCGACCAACTGCCCGACGGCGTCCGCCCTCAGATGGGGCCCATCGCGTCGCTGCTCGGCCAAATCATGCTCATCGGTATGTGGAGTGAAGAGGACAGCGCATCTCCGCTGGACGTGCGAACCTACGCCGACTGGGTCATCCGCAAGCGACTGTTGACCATCCCGGGTATCTCGCAGGTGATCACGATGGGAGGCGGCCGAAAGCAGTACCAGGTGCTGGTCGATCAGCACAAGATGCACAAGTACGACGTTGGCCTGGTTGAAATTGAAGAGGCGTTGGCGGCCAGCAACATTAACGTTTCGGGCGGTTACCTGGACGAAAACAATCGGGAGTTTCTCATCCGCGGCATCGGGCGGCTGAAATCCGCCGAGGATATTCGCAAGGTCGTGATCAAATTGGGCGAGCGACCGGTGTTATTAGGCCAGGTTGCCCTGGTTCAAGAAGGAGCGCAATTCAAACGAGGCGATTCGTCTGTCAACGGACGTCCCGCCGTCGTGTTGACCGTCCAGAAACAACCCGACGCGGATACACGAAAGGTCACTGAAGAAATCCACAAAGCATTGAAAGAACTTCGAGAGGCGATTCCCGCAGGCATCACTTTGCACGCAACCTACGAGCAACGTGAATTCATCGACCATAGCGTGGCCAATGTCATCGAGGCTTTACGCGACGGTGCCATTCTCGTGGTGATCGTATTATTTCTCTTTTTGTTGAACCTTCGGACAACGTTCATCACCTTAACAGCCATTCCCATCTCCGTCGCCATCACGGCTCTGGTCTTCCATTGGTTTGGGCTATCGATCAACGTGATGACTCTGGGCGGTTTGGCGGTGGCCTTGGGTGAATTGGTGGACGATGCCATTGTCGACGTAGAAAACATCTTTCGACGCCTGCGGGACAACGCGGCCAACGATAATCCTCAACCGATTCTCCGCGTGATATTCAACGCCAGTCTCGAAGTCCGCTATGCGATTATCATCAGCACGGTTTTGGTGATCATCGTGTTCGCTCCATTGTTCGCATTAACAGGCCTCGCGGGAAGATTGTTCACGCCGTTGGGCGTCGCCTACATCGTATCGATCCTCGCTTCCACGCTGGTCTCGCTGACGGTCACGCCAGTCTTGTGCTTTTACTTGTTACCAAGGGCCAAGGCCACATTTCGCGGTGACGGTTTTGTTCTTCGCCTTCTCAAACTGGTTGCCACGCCCGTTATACGCATGAGCATGACCACCAATGGGTTATCCGTGATCCTGTCCGTCGTCGCGATCGGTGTCGTCGTTAGCGTCTGGGCAGCCGTCGATCTCGGTCGCGATTTTCTTCCTCCGTTTGATGAAGGTGCGGCACAGATTAATCTGTCAGCCGCTCCTGGCACTTCGCTTTCCACCAGCCGCACGATCAGCCAACTTGCCGATCAGGAGCTGGCGAAACTGGTGGTTACCGAAGAGAACCCCACGGCCCCGTTGATTTGGTTCACTTGCCGAACAGGCCGCGCCGAGCAAGATGAACATGTGATGGGGGTCAATATCAGCGAATATGTGCTGACGCTGAATCCTGACAGTGAGCTTTCACGAGAGGAATTGATCGAAGAGCTTCATCACTCACTGGAGGGGATTACGAGCGTCGATATCGAGGTGGAACAACCCATCGCACACTTGATCAGTCATATGCTGTCTGGCGTTCAGGCTCAAATTGCCATCAAGTTATTCGGCGATGATTTGGATACGCTTCGTCGCGAGGCCCGTGAAATCAAGGACGCAATAGTGGACATCGACGGCATTGCCCCACCGGTTGTGGAACAACAGCAGGTGACGCCGCAATACCGCCTCGAAGTACGCCGAGATCGGCTGGCAGAGTTGGGAGTCTCTGCGGGATTCGTCCACAATTTCATCGAGACGGCGATGAATGGACGCGTAGTCACTCAAGTCATCGAAGGAGAACGCCAATTTGATCTCTTACTGCGGCTGGCCGAACCATATCGGACGAATATGACCGAGCTGGGGCGGATGCCTATGGAGTTGCCCGATGGCCGGCGTCTACCACTGTCGGCGCTGGTCAACGTCATACGCAGCGCTGGCCCCACGGCCATTGCTCGCGACAACGGACGACGACGCATCGTTGTGCGAGTCAACACGCTCGGCCGCGACGTGGGAAGTGTCGTCGCCGAGATTCTCCAACGCATCGAGTCTCGTGTTCAGCTGCCTGATGGCTACTTCATTGCCTACGGAGGGCAATTCGAAGCCCAACAGTCCGCCTCTCGGCGCATTCTGCTGCTCAGCCTCGTGGCGCTGGCCGTCGTCTTCAGCGTGTTGTATTCCACGTACCGAAGCGTCGGGATCGTTTTGCAGTTGCTAATAGCGATGCCAATAGCGTTCATCGGTGGGGTGTTAGGCATGACTCTAACTGGGCAGACATTGTCCATTGCTGCCATGGTCGGATTTGTATCGCTGGGTGGAATCGCCGCGCGCAACGGTTTGCTGTTGATATCCACTTACCTTGGTCTGGTCGCGAAACATGGATTCAGTCGAGAAACGATTCTCCGCGGGAGCCTGGAACGTCTCGCACCCGTTCTCATGACCGCCCTGACGACCGGACTCGCCTTAGTACCGCTGGTCATCGGTGGTCATCTCCCTGGAAAAGAGATCTTGTACCCCGTGGCGACTGTGATCTTAGGCGGCTTAATCACGTCCACCTTGTGCGAGTTCTTCGTGCGTCCTGGACTGTTCTTCGCCTTCTCCGCGGGTATGACCGAGCGCCCGGCCGATCCTAGTATGGATATGGTACCCGTCGAGCAGACCGTCTCCGCTGCATCGGACTAGCTCGCTTTGCTGTGGTGATGTTGACTAAACTCAACATGCAGGCTTATCGCTGCAATACCTGTCGTCTGAAACAACGGGCTGTGCGGATGGTAGGGATCGTTCACTTAAATTGTCTCGACAGTTAAGCCGCCTTTTCTTGACCACCTCGCGTCGTGGCACACGCTCTTCCGACAGGGCCGGCGGCGCCAACAAAAGCTAGGCTTTAGCTGAAATTAGCACTTTTGCGCCCCCACCGTGCGCTCCCGGTCCAAGAGATCCACCCGATAACGCTCAATCACGATTCGCCCCCGCAGCGCTCCTCAACTGACCACGATGGCCAAGAGCCGTTGACCGAGGTGGCTTGGTCTGACGGCCCCTTCACTCCGCGTCCGCTCGATTGCGACAGATAATCATCAACCTGGTCGGAAACGCGATCAAATTCACCGAGAGTGATGGTGTCACCGTGGCCATGCGGTTGGAAACCGGAGCTGAAAACAACGCGTTGGCCGTCGACGTGATCGATACCGGAATAGGCATGTCGAATGAGGCAGCGCAGAAGGTGTTGGAACCATTTTCGCAGGTTGACCAGTCGATCACGCGGCGCTTCGGTGGTACTGGATTGGGATTGGCCATTTGCCGGCAGCTGGCCGAAAAGATGGGGCGCGAGGTGTCTGTCAAGAGCGAAGAGGGCAGGGGAAGCACGTTGACCGTCACCATCGACATTGGTTCGCTGGAGGGAGTGCGGTTGGTCGAAGGCGACTCGGAGGCCGTTCAGAAAACGCCAATCATCCAAGAGGAGGCGGACACACCGTCAATTCCACCTAGCTGTATTTTGGTAGTCGACGATGGCGAGTCGAACCGGCAACTGGTTTCCTTGTTCTTAACGCGGGCTGGGTGCGAAGTGGGCGTCGCCGAGAACGGTCAAATTGCCTTGGATAAGATTGCGGCAAGTCACTTCGACGCCGTACTTATGGACATGCAGATGCCCGTCATAGACGGTGTTACGGCGACGAAGCGTCTGCGGGAACAGGGCTGTGAGATTCCTGTAATCGCCTTGACCGCCAATGCCATGCGCGAGGATGAAGAGGCTTGCCTCGCCGCCGGCTTCACAGGCTTCTTGGCAAAACCGATCAGCATGGACCGTTTGATGACGAAGTTATCGGAGGCCTTAGGGGCCGATGCTGAGACGGCGACCGCCTCGAAGGACCCGGCCACTTCTGAAAACGCCCTGCCGCAAGTTCAAGACATTTCACCCGCTGCCCCGAAAACCCCCAGCGCTCCTGTTCTCAACACGGCTGACAATCAGCGGCCGGAAATAGGCACGACCGCGGCGATTGAGGTAGCGGAAGTAGAATCCGTTACGGAGGATCAATACGAGCAGATCTATCAAGAGGTCAATCATATAACAAACGAAATTTCCGACCTCCCGATTGTGGAGTCCACACTGCCCACGGATGACGTGGAGTTTCTGGAAATCGTCCAGATGTTCGTCGATCGGCTAAGCGGGCGTTTGATCGAAATGCGAGATGCCGCGGCTCGCCAGGACTATGCGGAGCTGGCCATTCTAGGGCACTGGTTAAAGGGGGCTGGAGGAACCGCAGGTT
>Ga0310121_10002363_pt1 | contig 17990 bp, 14 predicted proteins | sample CB27_Tmax_986_MG_FD_203504 | JGI IMG/M metagenome (GOLD analysis project Ga0310121, IMG submission 203504) | Marine microbial communities from Western Arctic Ocean, Canada - CB27_Tmax_986 | ecosystem: Environmental > Aquatic > Marine > Oceanic | place: Canada: Western Arctic Ocean | collected...
AAAGAGTCAATCAAAGTCTTGGGTTAACTATTACTACGCAGACATATTCGGTGCAGGAAGATATTATACCTGTCGTATACTGAAGTCAATCATTGTTTAGATAAGATATTGACAGATTGATAAATGGTGGCGTCTGATCCAATGGCTCTAAAATGCCCTAAGTGTGATCAAACAACAATCTGCTTATCACTGTACAGAAAGGCTGGGAAGCTGTAACCTTGAAAAAGACTTGAACAAATCAAGCCTTTCTGTACAGGATGAATTTTGTGAACCTAGAAGAATTTGAGTTAGTTGAACCAGTTCCAGAGTTGAAGAATCCTTGTGCTATTTCTATGTTGAAGCCTTGGATAGACGTGGGTAAGGTGGGCACATTGGTTCTAGATATGCTGGAAAAGAAATTGAATGCTTCAGAACTGGGCAGGTTAAAGAATCCTGGTAACTACTATGATTTTACGAGATATAGGCCACGGACAACTTTAGTAGAAGGAACCAGGGTTCTGACCATACCAAATAGCGTTATCTATTACGCTCAAGAGGTTGAATCCCAACAGGACTATCTATTCCTACATTTGAGAGAACCACATGCCATGGGAGCGAAATTTACCGATGCTGTCGTGGCTCTACTACTGCATTTCAAAATTAAGGAGTATTGTCGTATAGGTGGTATGTACGATTCAGTTCCACACACGAGGCCAGTGATGATAACAGGTACGGTTAATGAGATTAGATCGAAGCTAGTGAAAGATATTCTCTCCTCCCGAAAAAACACATACCAAGGCCCGACAAGTATTGTTAACCTTGTGACAGAGGCCATGGAGAAGTCAGATATAGACACGGTCAGTTTGATGGCTCATTTACCACAGTATGTACAATTAGAGGAAGATCATATGGGTGCTGCACGTATTATGGAAGTGCTATGCAATATATACGGATTTCCGAAGGTTTTCGCGGACTATAAACGTGGTGAAAGACAGTACAATGAAATTGATAGGGCGATTACGGGCAACGATGAAGTGCGTAATTTCATAACACAGTTAGAATCGTACTACGATCGTATTTTGGTCAATAGCGATGAAATTGACCAAAAACTTTCGTTTTCTCCACAAGTAGAGAAATTCTTGTTAGAAATGGGGAATCGATTGGAAGGTCCAGGCAATGCTGAAGATGAAATGTAGGTAATACAGAACTAACGCTTACATAGACAGAAAATTTCCGCATTACCCGTACTGTGGTCGGTAGGAATTTCAAGTGTTTGAGGTGACGACCAATGTTAAAATTCTCCGCTAATCTTTCTTTGATGTTTACGGAATTGGAATTTTTGGAACGCTTCACGGCTGCAAAGAAAGCCGGCTACAATGGGGTAGAATTTTTCTTCCCCTATTCATATGATAAAGATGCACTCTCCGCAGAACTAGAAAAGAACGATCAGGTCCTGGTGCTTTTTTCTCTGCCTCCAGGTGACTGGGAAGCAGGAGAAGTAGGTATCTCTTGCCATCCCGATCGCGTTGACGAGTTTCAGGCAGGTGTTGGCACCGCGATAGAGTATGCCATAGCATTGAATTGTGATTTGATTAATTGTATTGCCGGAATCACTCCCGTGGGAGTGGCTCAAGAGAAAATTGCTGATACCTACGTCTCAAATTTACGATACGCTGCCTTAGAGTTAGCAAAAGTTGGTAAAGGTCTAGTAATAGAGCCCGTGAATACACATCATCGTCCTGGGTTCTATTTAAATCGCACGGATCAAGCTGTGGAAATCATTGAGAAGATTGGCTTGAATAATCTTGGGCTTCAGTATGATGTTTATCATGCACAAGTAATGGAAGGAAATCTTTCTAACACAATAGAAACAAATTTAGGAATTATAAGACATATTCAGATTGCTGATAATCCAGGCCATCATGAACCCGGCACCGGGGAAATAAACTTTAACTATTTGCTATCATTTATTGAACGGGTGGGATATAAGGGTTGGATTGGCTGTGAATATGAACCCAGAACCACCACTCTTGAAGGTCTTGGATGGTTGAATGCATTTTACAGTAGTTAGAATCAGATTAATGTTGGAGTTATAATTCTGATCAGAGATTTCATAGGTTATGGACCGAATCCGCCGCGAGTCAAATGGCCTAATGACGCTCGTATTGCGATATCTGTGGTCGTGAATTATGAAGAAGGAGCTGAGTATTCTTTACTTGATGGGGATTGCAACCGGGAAACCAATAATGAGGTTCCTTCCCCGCTTCCCATAAATCAGCGAGATCTTGCCAATGAATCGGTCTTCGAATATGGTAGTAGAGTAGGTATATGGAGACTATTAAATTGTCTTAATAAATATGAGATAAAGGCGACTTTTTTCTGCTGTGCTCTGGCATTAGAAAGGAACCCTTATGTAGGTCCGTCCATTGTTAAAGCTGGGCACGAAGTCTTCGGACACGGCTATCGATGGGAAGAGTATTTTAAAATGGATGTGCAAGCTGAGAGGGACGCGATACATAGAACTATTAATTCATTAAAACAAACAACCGGTGTTCGTCCGTTGGGTTGGTACGTTCGTTATGGCCCAAGCGAGCAAACTAGAGAACTGATTGTGGAGGAGGGGGGTTTTATGTATGACAGTATGGCATACAATGATGATTTACCTTACTATACGATAGTTAAAGGCAAGAAATGGCTGGTAGTACCGTACTCTTTGGAGGTGAACGACACGAAGTTTTGGAGAGGTGGAATGATCAGTCCGAACGACTTTTACGAGACTATGAAAAACACCTTTGATGTACTATATGAAGAAGGTGCCACGCATCCCAAGATGATGTCGATAGGATTACATTGTCGCATATCTGGGAAGCCTTCTAGGATCAAGGTTGTAAACGAATTTTTGGATTACGCTCTTAGTCATACAGACGTCTGGTTTGCTCGTAGGGTAGATATAGCTCAATGGTGGCTTAAAAACTTCCAGTAAATCGTGTTGAATAGGTTATGAGATAGCCCTAACTCAATTTCAATACACTATACCTAATAGAAATAGGGCTATCACGCTGACATCTCAATTGATTGTAGGAAATGTGGCGGGAGTACAATCCAAATCGCAAAAGACGTAAATTAACTAGGGATATTGAAGAAGGACAAAAGCCTATGGATTCAAGCCTTGTAAGGAAGATCGAGAAAGCCAAGGACTATGCAGAGCAACCAGATAGAGTAAAGATCACCCAATATAAGGCGCAATTTAGAGGTGGTAATAACGACCATTCGATTACTTATGAGACTGGGAGATGGGATTGCGATTGCAGTTATTTCTCTGGGCGTGGAACTTGTAATCATACTATGGCCATGGATTTAATGCTGAATAGGATGGCCTTATAGAATACTGGACCATACGGTTACTTGTCGTGTGGATTTCAGCAGATCTAAATCAGATGGGATTATTGCGTTATAGCTTATATGTCAAGTTGTCTGAAGACAATGCAAGCGTTCTGGCCACCAAATCCGAAACTGTTTGAGAGGACCGTTTTAACAGGCTGTTGCCGAAAGGTGTTAGGTACATAGTCTAAGTCGCAGTCTGGGTCAGGATGTTCATAGTTGACAGTTGGGTGAATTTTGCCATGCATGATGGTTTTAATACTGGCAATAGCCTCAATTGCTCCAGCCCCCCCTAAGGCATGTCCTATCATAGATTTAGTAGAGCTAATTGGTACTGAGTACGCCATTTCCTTGAATACATCCTTGATGGCTAGTGTTTCAACGAGATCGTTTTTCGGTGTAGAGGTGCCGTGTGCATTAATGTAGTCTACCTCGCCTGGGCTTAATCCGGCGTCATCTAAAGCCCAGCGCATAGCACGAGCTGCTCCTTTTCCGTCTTCATCTGGCTGAACCTGATGGAACGCATCAGACGAGACACCGTAGCCGGCGACTTCCGCAAGAATGTCAGCGTTTCTGTTAAGTGCGTGGTCCAAACTTTCCATTATTAAAATACCGGCCCCTTCGGCTGGGACAAATCCGTCTCTTTTACTGTCAAACGGTCGGCTAGCTTTATCTGCCGGGATGTTTTGTCGTGAAAGAGCCTTGATCACATTAAATCCTCCTAAGCCCAACTGGCTTATACCAGCTTCGCAGCCGCCTCCAAGAATAACGTCTGCGGCTCCTCTACGAATGGCTTCAGCAGCATCGCCAATAGCTTGGTTACCCGACGCGCATGCAGTCGTAACAGTCGATGTGTAGCCCTTTAACCCAAACAATCGACTTACGTTAGCCGCAGCCATATTTGGTAGTACCATAGGTATGAAAAACGGGCTAATTTTCATACCACCTTTAGTCGACAAAATTCGCGCGTTTTCCTCAGTCGTAGGAAAACTACCATTACCAACGCCGAGTACTACCCCAAGCCGCTCGGGATTCTCTTTGGAGAGATTTAGTTGGGAATGTTCTATCGCAACGTGCGATGCAGCAACTGCGAGTTGGGAGAATCGCGCCATACGACGAGCATCTTTCGGGTTTATAAACTGGCTAGGATCAAAACCGGTTACCTCTCCGGCTATTTGGCAAGGAAAAGGACTTGGATCACAGAGAGTGATGGGTCCGATACCTGATTTTCCTTCGAGAAGATTCTTCCAATATTCGTCGACAGATTCTCCAAGAGGAGTCATTGCTCCCATTCCTGTGATCACGACGCGTTTTCTGCTTGTAGTCATCATAACCTCACACAAATTAACGAAAGGCAGTTCCTTTAAATAAAGGATATAACTCCGGAGGTATGCCTTTAACTTCCTCTATCACTTCTGCAACTACCGATAACGAACCCGTACCGATAATTAAGTCGTCCTCTTTTGCTAAATTTAAGGCCATACGAGTTGCTTCACCAACATTATCAAACAGGGCTTCAACCGACAACCCTTGTTGCATAGCTGTTCTGAAAAGATTTTTGATACTATTAGCCCTCGGGTGTCTAGATTGAGTAAGTATAATGACAGGATCAAGAGCTCCTAATTCTAATAACATCTCTTCAGTACTGTGGCCTCCAAGGGTCCCGAAAATAGTTATTACACGGTTGAACCGGAAGTATTCGCAGATTGCTAGGACGAACTTCCGTAGGGAATATGGATTATGAGCTCCATCTACAACAAATTTACATTTATTGCTTTTGAGTATCTCGAAACGTCCTGGCCATGCCACTTCATTTAAGCCTTGGATAATATTGTTATCTGAAACTATAGATGATTCTGGATCTAGCACTTTTATCGATGCTAGAGCGGTGCCTGCATTTTCCAACTGATAGTCTCCTAATAGTGGTATAGTTAAGGCATACTTCTTACCAGATAATCTATCGTCGCAGGCCAGATCGAAGGACTGTCCGTGAAGGTCAGATTTGGTTTTATTCCAACTGATTTGCTCCGTAACTTCTATCAACGGTGCGTTTAGAGCCTTCGATACTTTTCTAAAAACGCTCATCGCTTCCTCTGATTGTGGCGCTACTATTACTGGTACTTCAGGTTTGATAATACCGGCTTTCTCAGTAGCTATACGTTTAATTGAAGTTCCTAATGTATGTGTGTGATCGAGACTTATGGAAGTGATGATAGAAATACTGGGGTTTACTATGTTGGTTGCATCCAGACGACCCCCTAGACCGACTTCTATAACTTGGTAATCGACCTTGTTGGCCATGAAGTGTAAGAAAGCCATGCTTGTAATGAATTCAAATGTTGTGATAGATCCGAATCTCGCCAGTTGGGTTACATTTTGAGCAGCGGGCCAAGCTTTCCCTACCAGATTAGCAAAATCACTTTGACTTATTGGGTCAAAACCAATTCTTATGCGCTCTACTGCACTATGGAGGTGTGGTGATGTGTAAAGACCCACCTTAAGCCCCGTGGCTCTTAGTATGGAAGTTATCATGGCGGCAGTACTGCCTTTACCTTTGGTTCCAGCTACGTGTAACGTTGGTATACCGAGATGGGGATTCCCTAACCTTTCCATTAATAGATGCATTCTTTCTAAATGGAAGGCGGAATTCGTAGGACTAAACTTAGATCTTTCAAAATCCGCTAAACCCATCACCAGTTCTAGGGCTTTTCGGTAACTCAACTTAGAATTTGGGAGTGGCCTAAGGTTATTGGGTTCTTGATTGGCCATGTAAATATATCCTCAGGGACGTGGCTAGCAGGATCCGAAAAGGGGATTTCATTCATATTGTGATAAGTGTGTTTCGCTGTTCGAATTAGTAAGGGGGTGCAAAAATAGAAGCACCCCCTTACTAAAATGTGAACATAGCTCTTTTATTATATAGCCCCTACCATTGAACGTGGTGGTCCTCCATTAACCATTTTGGACACTTTTTCCTGCTCTGGGAGAAGGGCATTGATACGTTCAAACATTGAAGCAGCCTTTTCTAGTGTAGGCTCGTCTATCCGTCCGCGTAATTCGGCATGGTTCTGTAACAGATAAGCTGCCACTTTATACGAATCAAAATGTCCGTCTGCAATACCGGCTTGTTTAAAATATGCTTCGATTCTCTGGACAATACGGGGATTCCCGTCAGTGATAGTCTTGAGGGTCATTCGTTCAGGCAAGTCGGCAGCATAGACTTCGTTGACCAGCTTTAGGTAAAAATTAGCTTCAAAAAGATCCTCTATATCAGCGTCCCTCACTCTTGTTACCTCAACCCATTTTACAGGATTGTTTCGTTGGAGAGTTTCGTTTTGGTTGATGCGATCCATTTTTTCTTTATTTTTGGGTGTGACATCCATTAGCACAGCAACACTGACATAATTCTCACCTAGTAGAGAAAGGAAAGCAGGTAGGTTATCAGCACCTCCAACAGGTATAACCACCCAACGAGGATCTAGTCGCTGACGACCTTTCTGCGCAAGAATCTCACCTAAAACTTGAAGGTAGATTAAATCAGAAGCACAATTTACCATGAGGCAATGGGGAGCGAGGAACAATGTCTGGGCTGTTTGATAACTTAGAGCGACCTGTAATGGGAATACTGTCTCCTGGTCGTTACTGAGAGTTCCATCGTTAATTACAGTACCCACGTCATCCAGATCTTGGACAGTTCTAACCCGTTTCAGATTCTTGAGATCTATCATGAAAGGTGAGTGTGTAGTATATATAACTTGGTGTTTCGGCGCCAAGCGTTCGTCTATAAATTGTAAGAAGTCGCGCTGAGCCATGGCATGGAGATTCAAACCTGGTTCATCTAGGAGCAACACCAAAGGTGTTTCCTCTTCCTCTTCTAATTGAGAGAAGTAAGCCAGAAAAGAGAAGAACCAAACGAAACCCTTTGATCGCTCGTCGAAAGGTACCGAAACCCTATGACGGTTATTCCATATCCTTACATGCAGGATCGTTCCGGTGTTAAGGGGAGGCGGATCGTTAGGATTCGCAGGGGAGAGGTCGAATTCAACCCTAAGTTGTTTGTTCTGATTCCAAAACTGGAAAACTTCGTCCGAAATACCTATAGAGGCAGACTCTAGCTCTGCCTTTAGATGTTCATAATTTAGCTGGTTTTCTAAGTCTTCCATGTCAGCACCAGCCAAGTTTATCAGGGATAGGAAAGTTCGATCAGCATCATCAAGTGGTCCTCCGTCTTCTTCCCGTTGCCTAATATCTTGAATTGATATCCTTCCTCTCATAGTACTGAAATCGTCAAAGTATACAAATCTGGGCATATAGCGTTCGAGATATTCCTCAATTATTCGTTTTCTCACCTCACCTACTTCGAGGTTAGATATTGCGTTTCCATTTACCTCGAAATCCCAATATCTTTGGTTAGAGTAGTCTTTATGGACTTGTACACGAGATGAAGGAAGGACATCTTTACCAAAAACGTCTTCTATTTCTGCGATTTCCTTCTGGGAAAGTCGAAATATACCCCTTACTACGATGGCAGGCTCTACCTTATGTGCTTTTTTATACCGTATATATCCCTTTCTGGGATAGTCTTTGAGATCGAAGTCCGTCCGAGCACCTGGGACTGGATTAAGACGTCTTAGTGCATTTAGGAAGGCTGTTTTCCCGGATTCATTCTTCCCGACCATGCAAGTAACTCCGTCTAGACTTACCCATCCGGAATCTTCAATACTTTTGAAATTGGTAACTCTTGCCTGCGTTAGTTTCATACTCCCTCCTGGCTACGTTTGATTGATATGCTAAATTAGATAAATATTTCAGCTGAAAGGAATTAATAAACGGTGATTGAAAAAGGGGAACTTCATTGAGTGCAATACCGCTCGTCCTCTTTCACCAAGGCAAAGCCTAAGGTAAGGTCAGCAAAACGCGCAAGGGATTTGCGGGTACTTCTAATTGCTTTATTTTTCCTAATGCTGAAATATATGAGAAGGTTGTGTAAAAGTTTCTATTCAGTTTGAATACTTTCGTTAGTGAGAGTGGCTAGGGGAAGTTGAATCGACGTTCTGAATCTGTTCCCAACTAGATTTCCATATCTCCATCCGTATGAAGGTCAATCCACTGCGTCTCACAGATTTCATTTCTTTAAAACCTGATTTAATAAAGGAACACCGAGCTCTATGATTCCATTCTAGTGTATGCAAATAAATGCGGGTCAGATTGGTTGATTTAAAAATATGCTTTAGAAAAGTTGATACCGTATCCGTGCCATAACTCTTGCCCCAGAATTCCCGATCTCCTATCATGATTCCCATCTCAGCCTCTCTGTTCTTTGTGTCTATATCGTAGTACATACAGTTCCCAATATGTGTCCCTTCTAGGGTGTCTATGGCGAATCGTTTAGATCGAGTACTCCCGAATTTTAATTCCTCCGCGGAGTATTTCTTAAAGTCCCCGAAGGACATCTCAAGTGGGCGACTTGCATCTAAACGAGCTAATTCGGCGTCACCACGCCACGCGTAGTCCTTGGGTATATCATCAAGGCGTTTCTCTCTGAGAATTACTTTGCTCCCTGTCAAAGTAATTCTGTCAGGTTCGTAACTTCTATGGGACCAAGGAAAGGCTTTCCTCAACAACTCTTACCTCGTTTTTGTAACTCAGAGTTTCTAAGGCCACTTCTATAGGAAGCCACCTAACTATATCGAATTCATGATCATGTAAAGAGACGTCCCCACCTATAGATGTCATCAAATAAAAATGTACAATTTTATGGAGGTATAACACGGTTCCTTTCAGAGGGAACGAGTATTCGATACTTCTAATGTAACTTTGTATCTCAACTTCCAGACCGGTCTCCTCTCTGGTCTCTCTCAAAGCAGTTTGTTCGGTTGTTTCCCCTTTATCGGGAGTACCTTTCGGTAGAGCCCAGACAGATGATGAGGAGCGTCCACACACTACAATTTCTATAGCAGCGTCTTTAGCACGGTATACGACGCCGCCTGCGGACATCAATTCATGTGTACTTAGTTCTGTTTTCATATGCTTGTTTATAGCTGATCGACAATCATTTTATTGTTTGTCAGTAGAATGCGTCAAGTTTGTGCAAAAAATATTTTCGGATAAGCGGCAGTATAGAGATATGCTGAGAATTAACGTCTTCACATTAGCCATGATATGAACACTACAGGTTGAACTAATTAAACATAAGTCTTAGAATGTAGGAGTCTAGTTTTAGAGTCCGGAGGCACGTAAAAGTTAGCAACTCTTTAAATCAGTCCGGCGAGGCTGGTAAGGGTGATCAGCTTTATAGAATCAGAAACGCGTGAAATTAATTTGGGATTAGTAATATGACCTCTCGCCAGTAGGTGAGAGGTTTTTATATTTGTTGAAAACTGTAAACACCGTTTTGATGCTTCGTTTAGGTAAGTCTATTAGTACATCGCTAGAAGGAGTACTGCATGACAAATGAAATGGAAACTAGAACCATACTTACGGCCGATGAAATAAGGCGCGCTTTAACGCGCATAGCGCATGAAATTCTAGAACGGAACGGTGGAGCTGAAGATATTGTTTTAGTTGGTATTCATACCAGAGGGGTACCTCTTGCAAAACGATTGTCCGAATGCATGAAGGAATTCGAAAACACTACTATACCCCTGTGTGAACTGGACATTAGTCTTTATAGAGATGATCTTTCTGGTGGCATCAAACCAGTAATGCGTCCGACTGTTCTGCCTGTTGATATTCAGGGTTGTAAAGTGGTGCTGGTGGACGATGTCCTTTACACGGGTCGTAGTATAAGGGCTGCAATGGATGCATTAACTGATTTCGGTAGGCCAATAGGCATTCAACTGGCTGTATTGGTGGATAGAGGCCATAGAGAATTGCCAATTAGAGCAGACTATGTAGGCAAGAATATTCCAACTTCACGGAATGAAGAAATTCGTGTCAAAATAATAGAAATTGACGATGTAGAAGAAGTTGTACTGCTGAGAGAGAGGCATCTATGATCCAAATTGCTAATACAGGGGATCCATTTAATCTGGTTGATCAAAGTTTTTCCAAGATCGTTGGCAGACGGCATCTTTTGGATTTGGACGACTTTTCAAGGGAGGAAATCGAGGGAATTGTTGAAAACACAAACGTCATGAAAGAGGTCCTGAAGAGGGATATCAAGAAAATCCCAACTTTGCGTGGTAAGACTATTATATCTTTGTTCTATGAACCTAGTACCCGTACACGAGTATCCTTTGAACAATCTAGTAAAATTTTGAGTGCAGATGTTATTAATGTCTCTGTAGATGAAAGTAGTGCACGTAAAGGAGAATCGCTTTACAATACGGCATTGACTCTTCAGGCTATGAATGCAGACATTATAGTGATAAGGCACCCACATTCCGGAGCCCCTCATTTCCTTTCAAGGTTTATGGATTCCTGCATAATAAATGCTGGTGATGGATCACATGCTCACCCTACTCAGGCACTCTTGGATATCTATACGATACAATCGAATTTGGGGAAAATAGAAGGGTTAAAAATAGCTATTGTCGGAGATCTCTTGTACAGTCGAGTCGCTCGTTCTAATTTATGGGGATTCACTAAAATGGGAGCGGAAGTAGTCCTTTGTGCTCCACCGACTTTGATATCAACTGATTTCTTAAATAAATACCGCCAAACTGATGGACATCCATTTTCCTCAGTACGAATAGAAACAGACATTAATAAGGCTCTCGAAGGTGCAGATGTAGTTATGGCTCTGAGGCTTCAAATGGAACGCCAGTTAGATGGCCACCTACCAACTTTAAGAGAATACTCAAGGATGTATGGAATCACACCATCTAGACTTAAATTGGCAAAGCCTGATGTGTTGGTTATGCATCCTGGACCAATGAATGAAGGAATAGAAATAGACCCTGAAGTCGCTCATGGTGCTAACTCAGTAATAGAAGAACAAGTCAATAATGGAGTGGCAGTGCGTATGGCGGTATTATATGGAATGACGACTCCTATGAGAGGAAGTTAATTTAGTAGCATTTGACGGGTAAATTAAGTACTTATCTAGTTATATTTAGCTATTCGTGTTTCAAGAGGGCAATTTACATTATTAAAGGGTGGTAATTTCGTGACTTTCGTGCTTTTTAAAGGTGGACGAATAATCAGTCCCATAGAAAAAATAGATAGAGTAGGCGATCTTTTGGTGAAGGATTCACAGATATCAGTGATAGATAAACATATCGTGCCATCAGAAGAAACTTTAATTATTGATGCTGCAGGAATGGTGATTAGTCCAGGATTTATTGATATTCATTGTCATCTAAGAGAACCGGGTTTCGAATATAAAGAGACAGTGGCTTCAGGAACAAAGGCAGCTGCAAAAGGGGGATTCACAACAGTATGCGCGATGCCAAACACAAATCCTGCTATGGATTCGCGAGCAATGGTTGATTTTGTTGTTCGTAAAGCCGAGGAAGAAGGCTCAATAAGGGTCCTTCCAATAGGATGTGTTACAAAAGGTAGTCTGGGTAAACAACTATCCGAAATGGGAGAATTAGCACAGGCCGGCGTTATAGGTTTCAGCGACGACGGGCATCCAGTAGCCGATTCTAACATGATGCGTCAAGCTTTGAGATATAGCTCATCGCTGGGTTTACCCATCATCAATCATTGTGAGGTACCTGAATTATTTAAAGGTGGCTCCATGAATGAGGGTTGGGTTTCAAATCGACTCGGCATAAAAGGTATCCCAAATTCTGCTGAGGAAATAATGGTAGCTAGAGATATTGCGTTGGCTGAACTCACTGGTGGTAGATATCATGTTGCTCATATTAGCACTCCAGGAGCTTTAGAGTTAGTTAAGCAAGCGAAAGCTAAAGGTATTAATGTGACGTGCGAAGTTACACCACATCATTTAACTCTGAGCGAAGAAGTGATCCTGGGATATCATCATAATGGTTCACCTTTCGAACCGTTGACGATCAGGGCGTATGAAACGCAAGCTAAAGTCAATCCACCCCTCCGTACTAGATTTGATGTGGATGGTGTAGTCGAGGGACTGAAATCTGGTGTTATTGACATTATAGCGACAGACCATGCTCCACATAATCATATAGAGAAACTCTGCACATTCGAAGATGCCGCCTTTGGAATAAGCGTTCTCGAAACTGCTTTGGGCTCTTTAATGTCGCTTGTACATGTTAATGGTTTAGCCTTACCGTTAATCTTAAGAGGCCTAACATCTGCTCCGGCTACTTTCATAGATAGGCCTGAATTAGGTAATTTGAAGAAAGGAACTCCCGCGGATATTACGATGTTCGATCCAAATCAAGAGTGGGAAGTCGATTCGTCAGAATTTTTGTCTAGAGGGAAAAATACACCTTTACAAGGGCAAACTCTCAAAGGACGTGTAGTGGCTACAATGGTAGGCGGAAAGATGAAATATTCTTCAGGGAGAATTAAAAACATCTAATTGAAATGACTTAAAAAGTAGATTTTGTAGGAGATTGCGAACAAAAAATCAGTTTGGTTCATCATGGGTTCTTATTTATATTCATGAAAACTCGTACTGGACGGTCACTGAAATATTAGACTCATTTTAATAAGGATTACGATAACCATTGAAGAATGGCGCAAAGAATTTCAAGAAGGCTAATTTAATACTAGAGGACGGCTCGATCTATGAGGGATATGCTTTCGGATCGCAAAAATTATCTTTCGGTGAAGTGGTCTTCAGCACCGCTATGACGGGTTATCAGGAAATGCTAACCGATCCGTCTTTCGCTGGACAAATTGTTGTTCCAACTTATCCTCTGATTGGCAATTATGGTATTAACGAAGTATATGCTGAATCATCAAAGATTCAAGTGTCTGGTTTCGTGGTTCGGGAACATTGTCTCAGACCTAGTAATGGTATGGATACTATGTCTATACACAGATACCTAGAGTCGCAAGGTATATCAGCTATAAGTGGTGTAGATACACGAGCTATCACCAGGCGATTACGGGTGCATGGTGTAATGATGGGAATTATATCTGTAAGTGAGAACAGTAGCGAAGCCCTATCGATTCTTAATAATATTCCCAAGTACGAGGATTCAGATTTTGTCAGTAAAGTGTCAACTTCCCGTCCTTATATTTGGAATACTAGTCAATCAGGAAAACAGTTGCCCGAAGTAAGATATCGTATAGTCGTCACTGATTGCGGGCTTAAATATAATATCCTTCGCATGTTAAGGGATAGAGGTTGTGAAGTGGTGGCGATGCCGGCAACTTCAACATCAGAAGAAATTTTGGAAAGGGACCCTGATGGAGTTATGTTGTCGCCTGGACCGGGAGATCCAGAATTGATAAACTACGTGGTTCAAAATTCTGCTCAACTTGTAGGAAAAGTTCCCATCATGGGTATTTGCTTGGGTAACCAGGTGATAGGTAAAATCTTTGGTGGTAAAACTTTTAAACTCAAGTTTGGACACAGGGGAACGAATCATCCAGTCAAGGAGCTCAAAACTGGGTTAGTGCGAATTACGGCCCAAAATCACGGTTATTCAGTTGATCCTGACACTTTACAGTCAGAAATAGAAGTAAGTCATATTAATCTAAATGATGGGACAGTAGAAGGTCTTAGACATAAATCATTACCGATAATGTCAATACAATTTCATTCAGAAGCATCGCCTGGTCCTCTCGATAGTCAGTATGTTTTCGACGAATTTTTAGAAATGATCCGGCAAAGTAAAGGTACCCACAAATAGACCTATAAGGATGTGATGATCTGCGTGCACAACAGGATGTTTGTGGCGGCGGTGCGTTTAACCATAGATGTTTATCGATTCACCTAACAACGGCAGTAGAGAGAGTCTTGACATGGACACTAAATTGAATAAGGTACTGGTCATTGGGTCTGGACCTATCATAATAGGACAGGCAGCTGAGTTCGATTATGCTGGCACTCAGGCCTGTAAATCGCTTCGTGAAGAAGGAATAAGCGTTATATTAGTCAATTCTAATCCTGCTACTATTATGACGGATGAAGACATCGCCGATTATGTATATATTGAACCTCTCACTCTCGAAGTATTAACAAGGATAATTGAGACTGAACGTCCGGACGGGATACTCCCCACCTTGGGCGGGCAGACAGGATTGAACCTTGCTGTGGAACTGGCTGATGCTGGAGTGTTGAACAAATTTGGCGTGAAGATGCTCGGGACCCCGCTACAAACTATTAAGAGTGCGGAGGACAGGAATCTTTTCAGGAATCTCCTAATCGCAATTGATGAACCTGTACCACCCAGCGCTATTGTGGAGTCTGTGGGTGAAGCAAGAAGGGAAATGAAGAAATTGGGACTCCCATTAGTGATTCGTCCTGCATACACTTTGGGAGGCACGGGCGGAGGTATAGCTAACAGTAGAGCAGAATTAGAAAGGATCGTGGCTTCAGGATTGGACGCTAGTCCCATTTCACAAGTATTACTCGAAACATCTCTTGTTGGATGGAAAGAGATTGAATATGAAGTAATGCGAGATTCAGGCGATAATTGTATCACTGTATGTAATATGGAAAACATAGATCCTATGGGAGTGCATACTGGAGATAGCATAGTAGTCGCACCTAGTCAGACCTTGTCAGATAAACAGTACCAAATGTTAAGAACTTCAAGTATCAACATCATCCGCCAATTGGGTATCGAAGGTGGCTGTAATGTCCAATTTGCCCTGACTCCTGGAGATGTTGTGGCTGGCACAATTCAAAATATCGAACAAAATACTAGCCCATATTATGTAATTGAAGTAAATCCCAGGGTGAGTAGGAGTTCAGCATTAGCTAGCAAAGCAACGGGATATCCGATAGCTAGGATAGCCGCCAAGATAGCTATAGGTAGACGCTTGGACGAGATACCTAACTCTGTTACACAAAAAACAATGGCGGCATTTGAACCTACGTTGGATTACTGCGTTGTGAAAATACCACGGTGGCCGTTTGATAAATTCCCATCTGGAGAGAGAGTAATTGGCACTCAGATGAAAGCTACCGGAGAGGTCATGGCAATTGAACGTACCTTTGAATCAGCGTTTCAAAAAGCCGTACGCTCATTAGAAATAACAAACAGGTCACTGTTGTGGGAAGATCATAGACATTTAGAGGGAAATGTTGATCCTAAACTTCTATTACCTCACGACGAGAGGCTATGGACTTTAATGGCTGCATTAAGACGAGGAATGAGTCCGGAAGACCTTTCTAGGACTACCGGAATTGATCCTTGGTTTACTCGAGCTTTCCAAAATATCGTACAAATGGAAAACTGTTTACTCACAGAGTTTTTTGATCGCGATTTGTTATGGCAGGCAAAGCGATTAGGGTTCTCAGATGAATGCATAGGGAAGCTCACAGACCGAACAACAGAGGAGGTTCGAATTTTAAGAAGCCAATGGGATTTAAAGCCTGTGTACAAGATGGTGGATACATGTGCAGCGGAATTTGAAGCCTACACATCGTATTTTTACAGCACCTATGAGCAAGAAAACGAGGCTACTGCTATCCCAGAAAGGAAGGCTATTGTATTGGGGAGTGGTCCCATTAGGATTGGACAAGGTATAGAGTTTGATTACTGTTCAGTTCATGCCGCCTGGGCTTTACAAGAGGAAGGTATTAAAAGCGTTATCATTAATTCTAACCCAGAGACCGTATCGACGGATTTCGATATCAGTGATCGATTATATTTCGAACCACTCGATGAAGAAAGCATTCACGATATCATCGATAATGAGACCATAATCGATGAAAATAATGAACCTGTCATTCCCGCGTCAGTGGTCCAGTTTGGAGGCCAAACGGCGATTAGCCTGTCGCAATCACTGGATAGACTAGAATTACCTATACTTGGATCTACTGCACAAACTATTGATACAGCTTCAGATCGTTATTTATTTGAAGAATTTTTAACGTCCGTAGGTATCCCTAATCCTCCCGGCATGGCTGTTAGTAATTTGGATCAAGCATTAAATGTGGCTAATGATGTAGGGTATCCGGTGTTGTTGCGCCCGAGTTATGTGCTTGGAGGTCGAGGTATGGAAATAGTGCATAACGATGTTGAAATTGGTAGGTACATGAAGGGAGCGCTAGAGGCAGGAGCCGGACGCAGGGTCTTGATAGACAAATATTTCGAGGGCCGAGAAGTAGAAGTGGATGCGGTATGTGACGGAGAAGATGTCCTGATACCCGGTATTATGGAACATATTGAGAGAGCGGGTGTTCATAGTGGAGACTCTATGGTAATTTATCCTGGCTTAACTCTTTCCAGTAAGGAAATATCTACCATAGTCGATTATACCACTCGTATTGGCCGGTCCTTAGGAGTTAAGGGTCTGATGAACATTCAATTTGTTGTTGTTGGTGGCCCGGCCTATCGTAGTCCTGGCCATTCGTACGATGAAACCAAAGACACTGAAGTTTATGTCCTCGAAGTTAATCCCCGGTCGAGTCGAACAATTCCCTTCATATCGAAAGTAACGGGAGTTCCTATGGTTAAGCTAGCCGTAAAAGTTATGATTGGGAGAAGTCTAAAAGAACAAGGTTACCAAGGTGGATTGTGGCGCAAACAAAATGTGGTAGGCGTAAAATCCCCTGTGTTTTCAATGTCTAAATTAGCTGGAGTTGACACTTATATGGGACCAGAAATGAAATCCACGGGAGAGGTAATGGGGATAGACTATAATTTTAAGGCTGCATTATCCAAAGCACTATTGGCAGCAGGACATAAATTGCCTAATAATGGCTCTGCCTTGTTAAGTATAGCTGACAAAGACAAGAATGATGCTATTCCTTTAGTCAAAGATCTTTTCAAGGCTGGGTACACTTTTTATGCAACAGAAGGTACATCGGAAATGATCAGAGAGCTAGATATACCGGTGAACACTATTCCTAAAATCCTGAGCGGGCAAAAGCCCAACGTCGTCGACATTATTAACGAAGGTAAGGTTGATGCAGTTATTAATACTGTTACGGGTGATAGAGACGTCCTTCAGGATGGCTTTCAAATTAGGAGATCAGCCGTTGAACATCGTGTACCGTGTTTCACATCTGTGGATACCGCTCGTGCTGCTTCAGAAAGTTTACTTTCAGAGTCTGTCGGTTATAACGTTAGGCCTATGAAAGCATACCTCTCCCGCCATTAGTTTAACTATGTAGACATCGTTGAATTAATATCGATTGGTTGTCAAAGCTAATCACACTTACAATTCATATGTTGTGTTAGGGTGTCGTATCGTTCTGTTTCATATATAGAAAACTTAAGGCATGAAAAAATATCTATTTAACGGATGCAGGAGTGCTTTAGTGATGATACCAAAATTTGTAGACACCATTGTTGTAGGAGGAGGCACTGCTGGTTCTGCGATGGCATCCAGGTTAATCGAATTTGGGAATCAATCCGTCCTTTTGGTAGAGGCAGGCCCTGATTATGGGCCATTAACTCAGGGATTATGGCCAAAAGACCTTATGGATGGTCGTGTAGTATCTTGTACAGATAATTGGGATTACACAAGTTCTTCTGTTCATGGTCATCCTAAACACAGTCTACAAAGGGCGAAAGTAATTGGTGGTTGTTCTTCTCATAATGGTTGTATAGCACTCTGGGGTTCTCGGG
>Ga0310121_10002364_pt1 | contig 17988 bp, 17 predicted proteins | sample CB27_Tmax_986_MG_FD_203504 | JGI IMG/M metagenome (GOLD analysis project Ga0310121, IMG submission 203504) | Marine microbial communities from Western Arctic Ocean, Canada - CB27_Tmax_986 | ecosystem: Environmental > Aquatic > Marine > Oceanic | place: Canada: Western Arctic Ocean | collected...
GGCGGTGAGGCTCTGCACGGTCATGGAGCGGAGGAAATCGGTCACACCAAGGCTCGAGTGGGAGCGAGCGAATCCATAGGTCGGGAGCACATGGTTTGTGCCGCTGCAGTAGTCGCCAACCGATTCTGGCGCCCAAGGCCCGAGAAAGACCGAGCCTGCCGCGTGAACGTCATCAAGTAGTTCGTTAGGATTCTCGAGCTGCAATATTAAGTGCTCCGGGGCGTATTGATTCGAGACGTTTAGAGCCGTTTCCATATCCGCAACCAGGATCGCCCTAGAATGGGCCAAGGAATCCTTGATGATGTGACGTCGGCTCAACCGCTTTTGCTGTTGGTCGATCGCCTCCAACACCGCCTCGAGGAGATTTTCGCTAGTCGTCACTAGGATCACCTGGGAATCCGGGCCGTGTTCAGCCTGAGACAAAAGGTCCGCCGCGACAAAGGCCGGGTTCGCGTTGCCGTCTGCGATGACCAAAATCTCCGAGGGCCCTGCGGGTAAATCCAGTGCCGCTCCGCGTGGATCCTGGGCAACCTGTGTTTTGGCCGCCGTCACCCAAGCGTTGCCTGGCCCAAATAGCTTGTCTACCTTCGGGATAGACTCAGTCCCATACGCCATCGCGGAGATAGCCTGCGCTCCTCCGGCCTTGAATACAGCGGAGATGTCACAGACGCGGGCCGCGTAGAGTACGGCCGGATCGACGGTGCCGTTCGGCTGGGGCGGGCTGCAAAGCACTCGAGTCGTGCAACCTGCCAAACGGGCGGGAATTCCTAGCATCAACGCTGTCGATGGGAGCGGGGCAGTGCCTGCTGGGACGTATAATCCCACGACGGTGATCGGTCGGCTAACTCGCTCGCAACGCACCCCGGGGGCCGTCTCGACCGATACTGTCTCCGGGAGTTGGGCCTTGTGGAACAGGTTAATGTTGGCCGCTGCGTCACGAATCGCAGCGCGATCCGCCTTCTCCAGCAACGACTCGGCCTTCTCGAACTCCTGCTCGGACACCGAGAGATTCGGCAAGTCGATCCCGTCCAACTCCTGAGTGAGAGCCATCAAGGCCGCATCACCGCCACGTCGGACCCTCTGGACGATGGTGGCCACCTCTTTCTGCAGGACAACGTCATCGACCAGCGCTGGCCTTTCGAGTAACCGAACCCGTTCTTCAGCGGACAGAGCATCCCAATCGTATCGTTTCATGGTACTCACGCGAGCATCTTCTCCACTGGTATCACCAGCATCGAGCTCGCCCCGGCCTCCTTCAGTTGCTCAAGGGTCTCCCAAAAAACGTTCTCCCGACAAACCGCGTGGACAGCTACTTTGTCATCGAGGCCCTCTAGCGGAATGATGGTAGGCGCTTCGCTTCCCGGCAGAAGCTCACGAATCTCCTGCAAAGCGTCCCGAGGTGCATGGAGCATGATGTACTTGCTCTCCCGCACCTGAAGTACACCTTGAATTCGCTGTAGGAGGCGATCGATCCACTCCGCCTTCTGCTTCGGCACGTCAATCGGCGTTTGTATCAGCGCGGCGCTGCTCTCCAGAATCGTATCGGTTTCTTGGAGATTGTTCGCCTTCAGCGTCGCGCCGCTAGAAACGAGGTCGCAGACCAAATCAGCCCTACCCAGACTCGGTGCAATTTCCACCGCACCGGAGAACTCCACCACCGTGCCGCTGACACCTTGTGCTTCCAAGTAGGCCTTCAGTATTCGAGGGTAAGTGGTAGCAATACGTTTGCCCTCTAACGATCCGGGGCCCGTATACTCGAATCCATCTGGAACTCCGAACGACAACCTGCATTGGCCATAATCAAGGGGGCTGACCAATGAAAAGAGGGGCGACAGCCCCTGTTCCTGAAAAGCCAGGCGGGACTCTTCGAGGATGTTGATACCGACGATCCCAAGGTCACAGACGTCTTCCTGAACCAGGCTGGGTATGTCGTCGTCCCGCACCAAAAGGACATCAACCGGCATGTTTTCACCGTAACAGATCAGCTGATCCCGGCCTTTCGAGTAACTTAGACCACAGCGAACCAACAGTTCCATGGAGCGGTCCGTCAATCGACCGGACTTCTGCACTGCGATCTTTATCCGTTCCCCTTGTTGTTCCATCGTGGCTTTCCTTTTTTGACAAGTCGTCCTGTTCAGAGCGCGCTTAGCCGTTTCAGGGCCGTCTGGTAGCCCCCGTTCCCGGCGGCAAGAAATCGGGCGACCCGCCCAATTGTCGTGACTGACACGCCCGTGAGCTCGTGAATTTTTCGGTAGGGCAGGCTGTCGGCCAGGTGGGCCACCACTGCCCAACGGTCCACAAGAGCTTCCAGCTCCGCCGGTGTGCACAAATCAGTGAAGAAACGTCGGCATTCGTCCTCTGTTCGTAGCGTCAGAATCGCCCGATAAAGCCCGTCTTCAGCCCGCGCCGCCTGCCGGTGGGTCATCCCGCGGTGTTCTTTCATGCTTGTATTAATCCGCTATCATATTAATTCATTAATACATTATATTAATTAGACACTTCAGTCAAGCGTTAGGGGTGCCCCGAGTTTTATAGAGATATCAGAAGGATAGGGCGCTTATCTGGCGCCTATCGGAGAGCCAGAGCAGCAAGCACTGCGTCGCCAAATACCACTGTTCCCACTGTTTCTCCAGCGCCTGCCCGAGCGATGTCAGCGGTTCGCAACCCGGACTTGAACACCTCGGATACGGCCCTCTCGATCATGAGGGCTGCTTCACCCTGATGTAGGGAATGTCGGAGCATGAGGGCGATGCTGAGAATCGCTGCGCACGGATTGGCGATCCCCTGTCCAGCGATATCGGGGGCGGAGCCATGAACTGGCTCGAAGAGCCCTGGCCCTTCAGCGCCGAGGGACGCTGAAGGTAGCAGGCCGAGGGAACCGGCTAGCATCGAGGCTTCATCGCTGAGAATATCGCCAAACATATTTTCCGTCAGAATCAGGTCGAACTCCCTGGGCCGACTCATTAGATACATTGCCGCAGCGTCGACGTAGATATGTTCGAGCTCAAGTTCGGGGAATTCCGTTTGGAACAGACGATTCACGGTTTCGCGCCAAAGCCTAGACGTGTCCAGAACGTTGGCTTTGTCGACAGACGTCACTTTCCCTCGGCGGGCCCGAGCCAGTTCACCAGCTAGTCGGGAAATTCGTTCGATTTCCTCCACAGAATACTCGCAGGTATCGAAGGCGTGGCTCGCGGTACGGCCACGTTTGCCAAAGTAGAGGCCGCCGGTCAGCTCTCGCAAGACCAAAATATCGACCCCCTCAAGACGCTCCGCGCGTAGGGGTGAGGCGTCCACCAGCGCGGGATGTGTTGTGACCGGCCGGAGGTTGGCGAACAGCCCCAAGGCTTTGCGCAGGCCCAGAAGGCCTTTCTCGGGACGCAGTTTGACGTCCACGTTCGCCCATTCTGGCCCCCCGACCGCACCTAGAAAGATAGCGTCGGCGCTTCGGCACGCTGCCAGTGTCTCCTCCGGCAGCGGCGTGCCCAAGGCGTCCAACGCTGCCCCTCCGACGAGCGACTCCCGAATTTGCAGACCCAGATCGAGGCCATCGGAAACTGCCCGAAGAATTCGGGTCGCTTGTGCGGTTACTTCGGGACCGATCCCGTCCCCCGGGAGCGTCACAACCGATTGGTTCAACGGGCCTGCGCCTCGTACGAGGAGATCGCGTTGGCCTGCTCCATCAGGAACCCAAGCTGATCCACACCGTTCAGCAAGCAATGGCGGGAGAAGTTTTCAATCGGGAAACCGACAGTTTTGCCGTTGGGGAGCGTCAACTCCTTGGCCTCCACGTCCAACGTAAGCTCGATGCCCGGGTGAGCCAAAAGCCACCGATGCGTATCCTCATCGACGATTATTGGGAGAAACCCGTTCTTCAATGAGTTGTTGCTGAAGATGTCGGCGATTTCGGTGCTTATCACCGCGTGGAACCCATGGTCGATCAGTGCCCAAGGAGCATGCTCGCGGGAAGAGCCGCAACCGAAGTTGCGTCCGGCAACCAGGATGCCCGCACCCTTGGACTCTGGTTCGTTCAGGACGAAACCATCTATCTCAGAGCCGTCTTTGTCGTAGCGCCAGTCTGCGAAAAGATTCTCGCCCAGGCCTTCTCTGACCGTTGTTCGGAGATAACGGGCCGGGATGATCTGGTCCGTGTCGACATCTTCCAATGGCAAGACGATGGTACGAGCGGTAATACGGGTTACTGGGTTCATATGATTAATTGATGAGCGGCCGCGGATCACTAACGACCCCGTTTACGGCGGATGCCGCTGCCGTCAAGGGACTGGCTAATACAGTGCGTGCGCCCTTACCCTGGCGCCCTTCGAAATTGCGATTGCTGGTGCTGACCGCGAGCTTCCCAGGGGGCACGATGTCACCGTTCATGGCCAGGCACATGGAGCACCCGGGCTCGCGCCACTCAGCACCCGCTGCCCTGAAGATTTCCGGTAGACCTTCAGCCTCCGCGTCCCGTTTTATCTTGGCCGAACCCGGCACGACCAGAGCTCGGACCCCATCGGCGACCTTGCGCCCCTGGAGGATGCCGGCCGCCGCTCTCAGGTCACTCAATCTGGAGTTAGTACAGCTACCGATGAAAACGATGTCCACCGGGGTGCCGGCCAAAGGCTGACCGGCCTCAAGCTGCATGTACTCGAGCGCTTTGGCGAAGCCAAGGTCTCCGGTTAATACCGGAATTTCGCCGTCCACGGGAATCACCATACCTGGGTTGGTACCGAAGGTAACCATAGGTTTCAGCGCGGATACATCTAACGCCGTTTCCCTATCGAACTGCGCATCATCATCACTCGGTAGCTCCCGCCAATGGCTAAGCGCCGCGTCCCAATCGACCCCAGCGGGCGCAAGAGGCCGCCCCGCGAGGTACTCGTAAGTTGTGTCGTCCGGGGAAAACATCCCTGTTCGGGCACCGCCCTCGATTGCCATGTTGCAGATGGTCATGCGCTCTTCTATGGACAGCTGCGACGCAGCCGCACCGAGATACTCGATAGCATGACCGGTGCCACCATCGACCCCAATCTGACCTATTAGGCCCAAGATTATGTCTTTAGCGGTAACGCCAGGTTGTAGGTTCCCAACCAGGTTTACGGCGAACGTCTTCGGTTTGCGCTGCAGCAGGCACTGCGTTGCTAGCACGTGACAGACTTCGGTTGTACCAATGCCGAAGGCCAGAGCCCCCAATGCTCCGTGGGTACTCGTGTGTGAATCGCCGCAAACGATAGTCTTGCCTGGCTGGGTTGCTCCCAGCTCCGGCCCGATCACATGAACGATGCCACGCTCCGCACTACCAAGGCCGCGGAGCTCCAAACCAAAGTCAGTGCAATTCCTCTCCATTTGAACGATCTGTTCGAACGCTTCAGGCTCGCTGACGACCTTCAGCTCTTGCAGCGAGCCAACGGTAACCGTAGGTGTGGAATGATCCATCGTAGCCAGTGTGAGATCGGGTCGGCGCACACTGAGGCCGTTGGCACGGAGAGTGTTAAATGCCTGAGGGCTGGTCACCTCGTGGACGAGGTGCAGATCAATATACAGAACTGCAGGTGCATCTTCCGTTTCCGGGACGACTACGTGCTCGTCCCATACCTTGTCGAACAAGGATCTCCCAGGCATATCAACTCCAACTAATAATGACGCACGAGCACCGGCTGACGGTGTGAGGTCACACCGCCACCGTCCGGTCGACCCGCCTTGTATCTTCGCCCCCGATCGGTTCTAACCAACCCCACTCATCCGGTGTCGAACCGTCGAAAAGGCCGAAAAACCTATTCTGGAGGCTTTCAGTAACGGGCCCCCGGACCCCACTACCGACTGTAATTCGGTCGATGGAGCGAACCGGCGTGATCTCGGCGGCGGTACCCGTGAGGAATACTTCGTCCGCGATGTATAGCATCTCCCGGGGGATGTTCTGCTCAACAATCTTGAGTCCGATGGTCTGGGCGAGCCTCATCACCATATTCCGCGTCAATCCAGCAAGAATGGAAGCGGCTGCAGGCGGAGTGTAGATCATCCCGTCGCTCACGAGGAAAATGTTCTCACCAGCGCCCTCGCTCACATAGCCCTCGCTGCTGAGTGCAATTCCTTCCGCAAATCCGAGACGCCGCGCTTCGAGTGTTACAAGGATGGACGACAGATAGTTGCCGCCCGCCTTCGCCATAGTCGGCAGCGTGTTGGGGGCTACCCGCTGCCAAGACGAGACGCAGACGTCAACACCGTTCTCCAAACCATCTTCACCGAGGTACGAACCCCACTCCCATGCCGCGATCGAACATTCCGCGGGAGCGTCGGGGTTCCCCGCAACGCCCATTTCTCCGTATCCTCGATACGCGACAGGCCTGATATAAGCACCCCCCAACAGTCCGTTATGGAGCACCACATCTTTACAGGCCGCAACGAGTTCCTCAACGCTATATGGGATTGTGAGGTAGTAGATCTTGGCCGAATCGAACATCCGGCCTACGTGGTCGCTTAGTCGGAGTGCAACAGGCCCATCCGGCCCCTTGTACACTCGGATACCCTCGAATACCGACGAACCGTAGTGAAGCGCGTGGGTCAATACGTGTACCGTCGCTTCTTCCCACGGGACCAGCTTGCCGTTGTGCCAAATGGATTTGCTCGGTTTTAAAGGCACATTGAACTCCTCAGTCTGGCAGTCCGAAGGTTACGGGTTACCCAGCGCAATGGTCTTTTCCTCGACGCGATCGTCCGAGTCCCGCCGGCGGAGAATTCTATTTATGACTTCCAGGTATGCGAATGCCGCGGATTCAACGATATCCGTGCTCACTGCGTGGCCACGGAAGCTCTGATGATTATATTCCACGGTCACGGTAACCTCACCCTGAGCATCGTCACCCACGGTAACACCACGCACTTCGAAGTTCTTCAAAGTAAGCTCGACACGGGTCGCGGCCTCCAGCGCTCGGAAGGCTGCGGCCACCGGGCCGTCCCCCTCGGCCGCTTCTCGTACCTCGCGACCATCGGTGTGCGAGAGTTTTAAAGCCGCCGCGGCGACAGTTCCAGTCCCGGCAGTAATGCGTAACTCATCGATCATCCACGGTCCGGCTTTTCCGACATCGACATTCATGATGATCGCCTCAATATCAGCGTCGTACATGTTCTTCTTGCGATCGGCGAGTCGCTTGAACTCCTCGAAACAACGGTTCAACTCAACATCGTCCAGATGAAAGCCCAGTTGTTCCACCCGCTCGCGAAATGCGTGGCGTCCGCTGTGTTTACCCAGCACGAGATTAGAACGGGCCAAACCGACATCTTCCGGGCGCATAATCTCGTAGGTTGCGCGGTTCTGAAGCATGCCGTGCTGATGGATGCCCGCCTCGTGGGCGAAGGCGTTTTCGCCTACGATGGCCTTGTTGCGCGGCGTATGCATGCCGGTCACGTTGGCAACGACTCTGCTAGTCGGGTACAGACGCTTCGTATCCACGCCAGTCGTAACGTTGAAATAGCCATCCCGGGTTTTGATGGCCATGACGACTTCTTCCAGTGAGCAGTTGCCGGCACGCTCACCGATGCCGTTCATTGTGCATTCGATCTGGCGTGCACCAGCTTGCACTGCAGCCAGACTGTTGGCGACAGCCAGCCCGAGGTCATCATGACAATGGGCGCTCAACCTAATTTTGTCGATCCCGCTCACGTTGTCTTTCAGATACGTGAATACTTTGAAGAACTCGTCGGGTAGGGCGTAGCCAACCGTGTCTGGGATGTTTATAGTCGTCGCGCCCGCTTCGATGACCGCCTGCACGACTTCCGCCAGATATTCCAGCTCCGTACGCGAAGCGTCTTCGGGGGAGAACTCGATGTTCTCACAGTACTCCCGAGCCAATGAGACCGATTCAACGGCACTCTTGAGGATCTCCTCTTTTGCCATCTGTAGCTTGTGCTCGCGGTGAATCTGACTCGTTGCGACGAACACATGGATGCGAGGGCTCGCCGCATCCTTCACCGCGTCCCACGCGTACCTGATATCTTTCGGGTTGCAGCGGGCTAAACCGCAAATGGTGGGGCCTTCGATGGTTCGGGCGATCGAACGAACAGAATCGAAATCCCCCGGTGAAGCAGCTGGGAAACCTGCCTCTATGATGTCGACCCTTAGATCCCGAAGCGCAGTGGCAACGCGGAGTTTCTCGTTGAGAGTCATGCTGCAGCCGGGAGCCTGCTCGCCATCTCTCAATGTCGTGTCAAATATGGCGACTTTGTCGTCATACACTGCGTTCATGTTCCTTCTCCTTCTCCTTCTCTAACTGGAGGGGGCCTACGAACCTTATTCCATCAATCCTGCAACCAAGCCATGCGCCCCCTCAGCTGAGCGCCCACGATCTCGATATCGCTATCAAGGTCCACCTGAAGGAGGCGTTTGTATTCGGGCAGACCCGATTCGTATTCAGAGACCCAATTCCTCGCGAACGTCCCATCCTGAATCTCCTTGAGGACCCCGCGCATCTTTTCACTCGTGTCATCGTCCACGACCTTTGGCCCGCTGGTTAGATCACCGTACTTGGCGGTCTCGCTCACGAATTGGTGCATCTTCGCAAGACCACCCTCGTGCAATAAGTCGACGATGAGCTTCACTTCGTGCATACACTCGAAATACGCGACTTCCGGCTGGTAACCCGCTTCCACCAGTGTGTTGAAACCGCGAACGATCAACTCAGACAAACCGCCGCACAGCACAGCCTGCTCGCCGAAGAGGTCCGTTTCGGTCTCCTCCGCGAACGTCGTCTTCAACACACCTCCTCTAGTTCCGCCTAGGCCGTGGGCGTAGGCGAGGGCGCGCGCCTCAGCCTGACCCGTCACGTCCTGATGAACCGCTATGAGACAGGGGACACCGCGCCCGGCTTCGTACTGACGCCGAACAAGATCTCCGGGTCCTTTGGGCGCAATCAAAACAACGTCGAGATCTTCCCGAGAATTGATCCGTCCGAAATGGATGTTGAAACCGTGAGCGAACAGGACCGTGGCATTTGGTCTTATCTGAGGCAGGATGCGTTCGTAGATCTCGGCCTGGACCATATCGGGGATCAAGAACGCGATAAGTCCGGCACCTTCGGCCGCCTTTTGGAAGCTCTGCACTGCGAAACCGTCGTTCTCGGCTTTCGCCCGGGTCGACCCGTCCGGCCGCAGGCCGACTACTACCTCATAGCCGGAATCACGAAGATTCAAGGCATGGGCACGACCCTGACTACCATAGCCAAGCACCGCGATCCTTTCACCACTGAGCACCTCTGGGCTGGCATCAGACTCCACGAAGAGTTCCATCGCATTAACCTCACATTAATTAAGGACTGGTTACCGAATGAAGGAAAGACATCAAAAAAAAACCCCGCAGCCTTTCGGGTGCGGGGTTTACGTCGGTCTTCGTCGTCACACCAAACGCCCGCACCTGCCGTCACTAAGCAGCACTAGGAGCAGCGCCTGGTAATTTTCGATCATCTCAGTCAGTTTTCGTAAAACAATGTTCCATGATCCGAGAAAGGTTGGGTGATGTCAACGTTAAGGCTCTGATTTAAGAGACCTATCAACTAACCTAACTAACTACATAATTACGTTGGCGTTATTCTGAACCCCATGCCAAGACACAAGTGGTATCAGAATCAGCGAAATAAAACCGGGGTGGAGCATACTCTTTACCTGGATCCTGTAGCACCGATCCGCAGTTTTCGCTATCCTTCGGCACCGGACGCTCGGCAACCGGAGAAACAGTGTTTCCGGGCCGGTGTTCAGGAAGCTATTACAAGCGGATTGACCTAATGAAGAAGGAACTGGTGGGGGCAACCCCGTACCTGGAAGGACCGATATATTTTCGCGTGATCCAAATTGGATCGGTGGCGTCGAGGGGCGCACCGAGAGGACTGTTTTCGGGACCGTCGTTTGAGGCTGCTCGGGGACCCGCGAGGTTGTCGGTTTAGAACTAACTAGAGTTGATACTCTTACCTTAGACTTTGAGGAGTGGGCATGAGAGCGAAACATAACGCAGTGCTTATCTTTAGCACGCTCGGCGCGATCTTCATCGCAGAGATGGCCGCAGGCCAGCAGGCGGTGGATAGAATTATCGCTGCCGAGAACACTCGGATCCAGCAGGCACAGGCCTCGCAGGATCAAATCGACGAGATCATCACTGAGACGAGATCGTTGGGTGAAGAGTTCCGGGCGGTGATGAAGGAGGTGGATGGACTTCTTGTCTACAACACCTTGCTCGACAGACAAATTGCGGACCAGAATCAGGAACTCGCGAACCTTCGAGAATCCATCGACCAGGTCCAGGTGGTTGAACGCCAGATTCTGCCCTTGTTGACACGGATGATTGATGGACTGGAATCTTTTGTCTCGCTAGATGTGCCATTTCTGCTGGACGAACGTACCACTCGAGTCGAGAACCTTAACGCGCTGCTGGGGCGCGCCGATGTGACCGCAGCTGAGAAATTCCGCGTGGTCATGGAGGCCTGGCAGATCGAGAACGATTACGCACGGACCATCTTCACCTATACCGACGAGCTGGAGATCGACGGAGTCACGCGAGAAGTCGATGTTCTGCAGATTGGCCGAGTAGCGTTGCTCTACCAGACGCCCGACGGTAACCTCTCTGGTGCCTGGAACCAGTCCAACCGCGTCTGGGAGTCCGTCGGTAACGAGTACCGCAATCCTATTCGTTTGGGCATTAGGCTGGCGCGCAACCAGGTCGCACCGGACCTACTGTTACTCCCCATTGCTCCGCCGGAGGAAGGTTAATGAAAAACTATAGAATTCTCTCACTGGCGGCGCTTGCAACGATTATCGCCACGCCCCTGCAGGCGCAGGACGAGGCAACCAGCTTGGCCGAACTCCTGAGCCTCGTCGAGCAGGGTCGTGCACGAGATAACCAGGAAGAAACGCAGCGGATCGCCGAGTTTGAGAGCAACAACGCGGATCAGGCTCAACTCCTGGACGACTCTCTGACTCAGAAAGCCAACGAGGAGGCCCGCAGCACGCGTCTGGAAACCACGTTCGAGGATAACGAGTTACTAATTACTGACGTTACCGCTCAGCTCGATGTGCGTCTTGGTTCTCTTCGAGAGTTGTTCGGCGTGCTCCAGCAGGTGGCCGGTGACGCACGCGGCTTGTTCGAAGCATCGCTCACCAACATCGAGTACCCCGAACGCTCGCAATTCCTGACCGATCTCGCCGCAAAGATGGGATCCAGCAGTCAGCTAGCAAGCGTTGAAGAAATCGAGCGCCTGTGGTTCGAGCTGCAGCGAGAAGCCACTGAACTGGGCAGGGTCAAGAGACTTCCTGACTTTGAGATCATTACAGCCGACGGGAATATCAGCAACGAGGATATCGTTCGAATTGGAGGATTCAACATCGTCGCCGATGGTCGTTACCTGGCCCACAACCCCGAGACCAATTCCGTCGCCGAGCTGCAACGTCAGCCCGAGCAGGGACGATTTGTCGGCAGTACCTCTGCATTGCTAGCCGCCCAACCGGGAGACAGCGTGGTGCAATTTGGCCTCGACCCAACCTCTGGACAGATCCTGGGGCTGCTCGTGGAGACGCCGAATCTGCTAGAGCGGATCAATCAGGGCGGCATCGTCGGCTACGTGATCATCACGCTGGGCACCTTCGGCGTTCTTCTTTCTGTCTTTCTGCTGGTGACCCTCGGCATCGCCGGTTTTAAGGTGAACAGGCAGCTCAAGAGTGAGACGCTAGATAGCGGCAACGCGCTCGGTCGTGTCCTGCAAGTCTACGAGTCCAACAAGCAGGTCGACACGGAGACGCTGGAGCTCAAGCTGGGTGAAGCCATCTTGAAGGAAACGCCGAAATTGCAAAGGGGCATTCTCATCATCAAGGTGATCTCCGTGGTCGCTCCGTTGATGGGACTGCTCGGAACGGTCACCGGCATGATCAACACTTTCCAGGCCATTACGTTATTCGGTACGGGTGACCCGAGGATGATGGCTGGCGGTATTTCCCAGGCCTTGGTCACCACCGTGCTTGGCCTGACTGTCGCGATTCCGACTGTGCTGCTGCACACCGTGGTCCAGGGCCGCAGCCGTAGGGTCATCCAGATTCTACAAGAGCAGAGCGCCGGTATCGTGGCGGAGCAGTCGGAGAAGACAGCAGCGCCTGGAGGTTAGATAACGCAGGCGGTTGGTCCGGCTGCACCGAAAGGTGCATCGGACCCTCCGGTCGAGGAGTGACTTGATGCAATCGCTATTTGACGCTTATGAGGCAATCCGCGATTTCCTGGAGTTGGGCGGTCCCGTACTCAGGTTGATCGGGTGGGTAATCCTATTCATGTGGATCCTCATCCTGGAACGCCTGATGTTCTTTCGCACCGGTATGAGACGCCTTGCGAAGGAAGCCCTGAACGAATGGGAGGCGCGCGAAGAGCGTAAATCCTGGAATGCGGAGCAAATTCGAAGCAGCCTCGTATCGCGCTTCTCGATGGCGGCTAATCAGGGCCTGCCAATGATCCAAACGTTCGTCGCACTCTGCCCGCTGCTGGGCCTCCTCGGTACCGTTACGGGGATGATCTCGGTATTCGAGGTCATGGCGATATCTGGCAGTGGCAATGCCCGATCCATGGCCGCTGGGGTTTCTAGAGCAACCATACCCACCATGGCAGGTATGGTGGGCGCCCTATCTGGCGTGTTTCTCGTAACCGTCTTGACGCGCACGGTGAAACGGAATATTCAGTTTCTGGAAGACGACATGATCATGGAACGCTAAGAGGCTTGTCTATACCTGTGATTAAATGGTTTAAGTGGAACGCAAGGTCGGCCAACATGAACAAAATGGGAAGGTGAGGCGATGAGAAATCACATTGCCAATATCAAGATTGAAGAAGAAGAAAACGAGATCAACCTGACGCCCATGCTAGATGTGGTGTTCATCATGTTAATCTTCTTCATCGTGACCGCGAGCTTCCTCCGGGAAAGCGGGCTCGACACCAACCGCCCCGATCAGGATCAGCCTCAGGTTCTGCAGGACGAGGAGGGCGCCATTCTCGTGATCATCGATGAGACAGACGATATCTGGATCGACAATCGGATCATCGATCCCAGAGCCGTACGTGCGAATATCGAGAGGCTCCACGCCGAGGACCCCGATCGACCGGTCGTTATCCAAACCGCCACTACTTCGCGAGCGCAAACCCTAGTGGTGGTCATGGATGCCTCCCGTCAAGCGAGTGTCTACGACATTTCCATCGCCTCTGCACAGTAATCAGACAGGAGTAGCCCAATGGCCATGCGTGATGCAGTCGCCGAGACCCTTAAGGAAGAGGAAGCCGAAATCAACCTCACACCGATGTTAGATGTGGTGTTCATCATGTTGATTTTTTTTATCGTCACGGCTGTCTTCGTGAAAGAACCCGGAATCACAGTTGACCGGCCTGAAGCGGTAACGGCCATGATCCCAAGTAGCGGCTCCATCTTCATTGCCGTCAGTGCCGCCAACGAGTTCTGGATCGATCAGCGCAGTGTCGACCTTGCTGGACTCGGACCGGTGATCGAACGCCTGCGTGCTGAGAATCCAGAGGGTGGCGTGGTTATTCAAGCCGACAACGAGGCCCATAACGAATTTGTTCTCGCCGCAATGGACGCTGCTAAAGAGGCGGGAATTACTGACGTCACCTTAGCTGCCGTGGTCCCTTAACACCTCAAAATTGTAGGGGATCGTGGTAGGATGCGCCGGGTATGCAGTTAACATACCTGGAACTAAGAGGTATATAGCTCTCAAGGAGATATCATGATTGCCCGATACGCTCTCTCAGTCTCTGTTGGCGCCGCTGTCACCTTCGGTCTTTTGTTTATGATGCAGTTGCTGATCGCAACTGGGGCAAACGCCCTCACCGACTCAGAGAACTTCAGGCTCGGGGATTTTGTCCGTGTCGAGCGTAACGAGGTTATCGAGACGAAGAAGGAAGCGCCTGAGAAGCCGCCCGAGCCCGAAGATATGCCCGACATGCCGAGCCCGGATATGGCGAACAATTTCGACAACTCCATGGCGGTCTCCATATCGACTCCTGTGATCGACGTTAGCATGAATGTCGGGGGTGTGGGTTTCGGCATAACCGACGGTGAGTATCTGCCCATCGTGAAGGTTGCACCGGTCTATCCAGCCAGGGCGTTGAACAGAGGGCTGGAAGGTTACGTTATCGTGGAGTTCACCGTGACACCCAACGGATCCACACGAGACGTGAGTGTGATCGAGTCCACCAGCACGCTCTTTGAGCGCGCGGCAACCGAGGCTGCGTTGAAGTTCAAGTACAAGCCACGCGTGATCGACGGCGTGGGTGTCGAAGTGCCGGGTGTGCGCAACAAGATCAGCTTTGCGATCGAGCCTGGGTGAGGAAATTCGTAAAATAACTAGAGCCCGAGGAGACTTCGAATGCGTGGTGTACGTCTAATATTGGTACCGGCCGCGGCCGTATTGATTTCGAGTCTGTTCCTGGCCTCCGCCGCTTTTGCCCAGGGAATGGGAAGTGGGGCCGAGAACGCCGAGGAGCGTCCCGAACAACGCACCCGCCGGACCCCGACCATGCGGGACCAGGTCTACCAGCGACTGTCCGATGCCCAGGAATGCGCCGAGGGCGTTGTCGACGAGAACGAGGTGGAGGTGGAGCCGCCCGATATCGAGTGCTCCATGAGGCTGCTCGAACGGGTCCGCAACATGAGAGGGCTCAACTCCTACGAATTGGCACAGATGTGGAATTTCTACGCCTTCATCTACTTCGGGCTAGATAACTACTCGGAAGCGATCCGTTCCTATGAGATGGTCTTGCAGCAAGAGGAACTGCCGCTGGGCATGGAGACCACCACAAGATTCACGCTCACTCAGCTTTATTTCCAGCAGGAGCGTTACCAAGAATCGCTCGACATGCTCGACCTCTGGTTCGGAGTTGCGGTGGACCCGGGACCCGATCCCTACATTCTCAAGGCTCAGCTCTTCTACTCGTTACAGCAGTATCAAGAAGGGATCGAGCCGGTCCGGACCGCACTCGAGGTCGCCGAGGCCCGAGATGAGGAAGCCGAGGAGAACTGGTATCGGCTACTGAACGTCTTCTATTACGAGCTCGAGGATTATCCTAACGTCATTGAGGTCCTGCGCACGATTATCGAATCATGGCCGAAAGAAGAGTATTTCATCCAGCTGTCTGCGATCTATGGCTCGGAAGGAGACGATGCCGCCCAGCTGGGGCTCTACGAGCTCGCTTATGAGGCCGGCTGGCTAGAGCAGAGCAACGAACGGGTGCAAATCGCCCAGCTGTTGTTGGGGGCGGATGCTCCGGTGAAGGCGGCAAAGATACTCCAGGCGGGTCTGACAGACGGGAGTATCGAGTCAACTGAGCCCAATTGGCGCGTGCTCGCCCAGGCCTGGCAGTTGGCACAGGAGGACCAGAAGGCCGTCGAACCGCTGAGAAGAGCTGCAGCGTTGACTGAGGATGGAGAACTGGACGTCCGTTTGGCGCAGTCCCATCAGAACCTTCAGCAGTGGGACGAATGCGTGGAGGCGGCCAGAGAGGGCCTTCAGAAGGGCGACTTGCGGCGAGATGACCAGGCCAACATGATTCTCGGCGCCTGCCTATTTGAGCTCAAGGAATACGGACCCGCCCGAACGGCGTTCAATGCAGCATCCGAGGACACGCGGAGTCGTAGCGGCGCGGCCAGCTGGATCACGTACGTGGATTCAGAGGAAAGTCGAGAGCAACAACTAGCTGCAGCGCTAGCCCGATAAATACGACGATCAGGCCACGCAATTCTTTTACCCAACGGCGCGCCTTCGGGCGCGTCGTTGGTTTTGGGATGCGATTCACAGCTCAACCAGACAGGATCGAGCCTTTTAAAATACCGTCTAGGGCAAATCACAAGGAGTTTGACCAGCATGCCCATCAGCAAAGGCGATCGGATGCCGAACGGGACGTTCACACGAATGGGCGACGCCGGCCCGGAGTTCATCTCCACAGATGAGCTATTCGCAGGCAAAAAAGTTCTGCTCTTCTCCGTACCCGGCGCATTCACGCCCACTTGCACTGCCCGTCATTTGCCTGGGTACGTTGATAACGCCACTGCTATCAAGGGAAGAGGCGTAGACACGATCGCGTGCATGGCAGTCAACGATGTTTTCGTTATGGCCGCCTGGGGCAAATCAGCGAATGCCGAAGATGATGTGCTGATGCTAGCGGACGGTAATGGAACCTATGCATCAGTGCTAGGACTGGCGTCGGATTCCTCTGCATTCGGGATGGGTATACGGGCCCAGCGCTTCTCGATCCTGGTGGATCATGGTGTGGTGACGCAACTCAACATTGATCCCCGCGGCGCATTCGGCCAAACCTCCGCCGAGACTGCGTTGAAGCAACTCGCCTAGACGATTCCTCCGGTTAGTCTTCTAGGTTAAAAACCACATCAGAACTTCAGGCTCGCCCATGACATCACCTTTGATTGACGCCCAAACGCTCTCGGCAAGACTGGAGGACCCCCAATGGGTCGTCGTCGACTGCCGATTTCGCCTCACACAACCCGACGCCGGGCTCGAAATGTACAAGCAGGCACACATTCCCGGTGCCCGCTACGCACACCTTGACCAGGATCTAGCCGCCTCACCGCGGCCTGAAGAAGGCCGACACCCCTTACCGTCGCCTGAGGCATTTAAAGCGACTATCGAAGAGCTGGGAATCTCCAATTCCAGCAACGTTGTGGCCTATGACGATGCATCGGGTGCCATCGCAGCCCGTTTTTGGTGGATGCTCCGATGGGTCGGGCACGACGCTGTCTTCGTCCTCGACAGGGGTATTCAGGGCTGGGGAAAAGCCAGTCTTCCGCTAGAATCGACCGACCCCACCTGGGAATCTGCCCAGTTTTCTCTCGGACAGGTGCGCGAGGACTGGATAGTTAAGACTCGAGACATTCCCGGAGAGCTAGCGCAGGGCGCCACCCTGGTAGACGCCCGGTCGCCGGAGCGCTATGCAGGTCAAGAAGAGCCCATCGATCCGATAGCGGGTCACATCCCCGGAGCAGTCAACTACCCGTTTTCTCTAGCCTTAGACTCCGCCGGCGCTATGCGTGATTCCGGTGAACTACGACGAGAGCTTGAGCCCTTCACTCAAGGCCCTCGGGGCCTCATCGCTACATGCGGTTCAGGCGTGACGGCATGCCATCTGCTTTTGGCTGTCAAGGCTGCCGGCCTAGGTGACGGTCGCGCCTACATAGGCTCTTGGAGCGAATGGATTCGTGATCCCGGCAGAGAGATCGAGACGGAAGGCACCACCTCCGACAGCGGATCCTGAGGCCTCTGGTTGGCCTTTCCCGTCCAATGTGTTAAATGCTCGTACCTGTTGCTGTTTGAGTCGAGTTTACGTCGTGTCCAAAACTGAAAGCATCCTGGCAAGCCGTGCGCTTCAGGATGTCCGCTACGAAATACGCGGACAGCTCGCAAGACGCGCCGTGGAGTTAGAGAGACAGGGCTATGAGATTCTGTCCCTCAATATCGGCAACCCGGGTCTGTTTGGATTCCGTACACCGGAGACCATGCGGCTGGCGATGATTGAGAACCTCAATTCCAGCGAGGCGTACTGCCATCAAAAGGGAATCTTCCCAGCTCGGGAGGCCGTTGTGATGCAGCAACAGGATCGCGGGGTCATGGATGTCACCGCAGAGGAAGTATTCATCGGTAATGGAGTTAGCGAACTCATCGATCTCACTCTGCGGGCCCTCCTGAACCCAGGGGATGAGGTGCTGATTCCCAGTCCCGACTATCCCCTCTGGACCGCGTCAACAGTTCTGAACGGCGGTAAAGCTGTCTATTACCCGTGTGATGAGGAGCACGGGTTTATGCCAGATCCCAGTGCCGTCGAAGCACTCCTAACGCCGAGTACGCGCGCGCTCGTGATAATCAACCCGAATAATCCCACGGGTGCCGTATACAGTCGTGATTGCCTAACGCGGCTCGCTGAAATCGCTGAAGCGAACGATTTGGTTGTTC